>Ga0116227_10000609_pt1 | contig 71595 bp, 44 predicted proteins | sample S1TSphgellanicum_FD_89693 | JGI IMG/M metagenome (GOLD analysis project Ga0116227, IMG submission 89693) | Host-associated microbial communities from peat moss isolated from Minnesota, USA - S1T2_Fb - Sphagnum magellanicum MG | ecosystem: Host-associated > Plants > Peat moss > Unclassified... | reverse complement strand
GTGTTGTAACCGCAGTGAGTAGGTATTTGGTTTTTTTTTCCCTGGGTTTTTTCTTCAATTGAGGACAAACCCTAGTTTCGTCCCTCCTGGTTATGGAGGAAGTTTAGAAGAGAAAAAAAATTCACGAAAAAAAATCGCAAAAAACAGGTTCTTTCAAACAAACTTCCCATCCTGAACCCCCAAGAGAGAAAACCCCCCCCCCCCCCCCCAATCATCGCCACCAGCTTCCTTCCCCCTCCATCCCCTCAACCCCCAAAGAGCTTTTGGATCACCGTGGGAGCGATTCTTCACCTTTTTGGACGCTGAAAATTGCTACGGGTAGGGCAGACGTCGAGGAAGACGATAACGCAACAATCTTGCGGACCCGCGCAGCAATCATCTCACAGAATCGGGAAGCGCACCCAACAACAGATCAACAAAAAACAAGGCTGTATGTAAAGTACCTACAGGGAACCAAACTACGACTTCCGCTTCCATCTCACTCTAGGGCATCCTTTGGCTCTCTTCGCTCACCGGCGCACCCGGTTCTCCGGTCGCTCTCGGCAACCGGGAAACTGCTGGGTCCGGTGGCGCGGTCGTCATCCAACCTGAAAGTGCCCCCCATACCCACGCAGACCCCAATACGTACAATACCATTAGACCACGTACATATACTACACACCGTACAGTATACCATTGGACCATGTACAATACATCAAATGGCCACATATTGTGTACCATTGGACCATGTACAATACATTAAATGACCACATTTTGTATACCATTGGACCGTTTACAATACATCAGATGGTCACATATTGTATACCATTGGACTATGTATCATACATTTGACCACATACAATTAATGTATTTTTAGACCATGTACGATACATTAGACCACATCTAAAGATACCATTGGACCATGCTTTCTTTCAAGTAAATAACATGTATGTATGTGGTGGTGCCCACATGCCATCTTGAAATTTAAATAAAATTCTCAAATAAGTTTATTAACTGCATCGTGGATTGATTTTAATCTTCATGATCTGTGGATTGATATTAATCTTCATGATATGAGAATTTGAGGAAGTCCATTGAAATTAGCCTTTGAAATATTTAAATATTCTCACACAAAAGAACAATGCTACAAAGATACCATAGTACCTCGCAAGCGTTGGACATTATTTATATTATTTTCATAAACGTTGAATTATTATTTTTTAATTTTCAAGGAAAACAATGAATCTGAAAATTTTATGGAATTTTTTTGAATGTAATTTACAAAATAAAAAGTATATTCGATGATGAAATGTTGAAGTTGTCTTGGTAGTACAATAAATTGAACTTAATAATTTCAAAAAGATGCATTAATCCTTGTCATCTAGTATTGAATCATAGAACCTTTATCCATTAAAACAAAGGAAGCATTGTCTTAATGTGGTCGTGATCGAAAAATATATTATCTATGAATAAACATATAATTTTTTGGATGATTACATCAATTTTTCATCTATTATCCAATTCAAGTTAAATAAGAAACCTACACATGTGTGTGTATACATGCCATTTAGGTCATTATTATATAAATAAGCAAATTGGATCAATTATTAATACATCAAATGGTTAATGAAGATTATCTACATTTTATCTAGGTCATAGGAAAATAATAAGGATCAAAACATAGATTTGTTGGATATTGTCAAAATAACATAAATTTGAAATAATTATTGATCAATATGCTAATAAAAATGAAAAAATGTTTAGTAAACAAATATAATATATTTACCTTTGTTTCTACCCATGGGTATGTCTAACTAAAGAATTGACCATCAAACATTGGAACTTACCTTTCAAAAGAAACACCATATTTACAATGTTACAAATACACATGAAATTTCACTCCAAAAAGGAAACAATATTTGACAAAAGTTCATGAAATCTAATTTTAAAATGAAGATGTACATACAATATTACAAGTATGCATAAATATTAATTAAAAAAGGAAATAACATTCACAATGTCACAAAGACACATGGAATCTAGGTTTGAAAAAAAACAATATCCTTCTAATGTTGCAAAGAATGCATGTAGTTTAACTTGAAAAGGGTGCAACTACCTACAATGTTACAATGATTCATGAAGTTTACATCCCAAAAAAACAATACATACAATGTTGTAGAGATAAATAAAACCTACCACTAGAAAAGAAAAACTACATATGATTTTCTTATAATTGATTGAAGAGGTTATTTATGATAAGTTAAAATAATATGAAAGTTTTTTTAAAATTTCAAAAACTTTAAACCTTGCAAATTTCAACTCATTCACATTATATATTCAAACATGTTTTAAAAAAATTTGCAAGGTTTGGTCCAATGTTGTGTGTGTAAGGGTCAATAATTTTATATACAAAATGTAAATATCATGTAAATATAAATGATTTTACACTTACCTGTTGTGCAAAGGGTTTTAATTACATTTACACATCAACAACATAAAAAATTAATATGCCTTGTGTAAAAAAAATTGACATATAAATCCATATAAATGAGTTAGGTTTAGTGTTTAGGTTTCTACATAATTTGTTTGCAACTCTTTGAGTTTGTTGTTTGTGCCATAGTTGTGAAATCACAATTCACTGTCATCATCCTTGGTGTGTTCTGCAAATGATTAAAATAACCCCCCTTCCTCTTTTGTGGTCTTGTGAATGCATATCATGTTCTTCATAATATTTTGTATCTAACTTCTTGTGGGATATGAGTATTCTTACTATGGCCATCTTGGTGTCTTTTCCATGTTAATGGGATTTTGGTGTCCCCTTGTGGTTTTCATGTTATTTTGTTCCCCCTTCATGGGATTGTGGTTTGCAAATAGAGAGCATGAAAAAGCGCCACACTCTTGCAACTTGAGATATCCATAAGTTGATTTTCTTTTCAAGTTAACATGTTCACCTTGTGACCTTTGTCACTTTTTCTTGTTGGACATGTGCTATTATTTATGGTTTGTGTGTCTTGGTCTAGGTTGTCAAATCTTCAAGGTGTTTTGCCTCACCTTATGGGGTTTTGGTGTGCAAGATCAAGGCAACAAAGAACTTCATGTGAAGATTTTGGAAAACTCAAAGTCATCATCGTTAAGGCATTTGTTTCAAATGAACATGTTCACCTTACTTGTGACTTATGAGCTTCATTGTCTTTTTATAATCATGCTTGAATTTGTTGTCATTTTTTGTTTTTATTGATCTTTGTCATCTTGGTATGTTGTTCCCCCTTCATGGGATCCTAGTATGCAAGGAAGCAACAACAAATAATATGATGCTCCCATAATTCATGGTATTCATTTCATGTTAACATTCACCTCCTAACTTGTGATGTTTGTTGCCTTCTTTTGGTTGTGCAAATGTGATGTCATTCTTAGATTTTCTTGGTCATTGTCATCTTGTTGTGTTGTTCATTTGGTCATCATCCATGCGCAAGGAAGGAGCAATAAAAAGCACAACACTTTTGCATAACTCACAACCATCATCATCATTATCTTTTTTTTAAATGATCACATTCACCCTTTGTCACTTTCTTTGTCACATAGCATGTTGCCATTCACAATTTTGGTTACTCTTTGTCATCTTGATGTTTGTTCTGCTTTTATGGAATCTTAATGTACATGGAAGGAGCATTAAAAAAATCAAAATTCTTATAGTTGACAACTATCATCATTGTGGTCTTCTTTGCAAATGAGCATGTTCACCTTTCATTAGCTTTTCATCTTGTGTAGTGATTACCATTCATAATTTTTGTTGGTCTTCACCATCTTGGTGTTTGGTTTCCCTTCATGGGATCCTAATGTATAGGGAAAAAACAACAAAAAACATGAAGCTCTTGCAAGTTGAAAAGACCATGATGGTCTTCGTATTCTAATTTTCATCACCTTTTACTTGCACTATTGTTTGTGATTCATGTGTCTTGGTATTGGTCATCATCATTGTGATATCTAATGTGCAAGGACAAAGCAACAAGGAACACAACAACTCTTACAAAGTTAAAATTGTCATCAAATATCTCAAATGAACATGTTCACATTATGAACTTTATCACCTTCTTTTAATTGTGTGTCCACTAGAATTTGTGCACTATTACAAACACATCCACATTCCACTATGCATTCCACCCAACATTGATAGGGAAATTCCCAAGTTTATCTCTTGGGGTCAAGCAAAAAAATTCATGACTTTACTCAAATAAGTTTTGGGCAAGTCGTAAGTTTATTGCATGAACATTTTTTGTTGTGAACAATAAGGACCTTGTTAATTGTTGATCAAGAACATTTGATTTTAGGGGATGGCTTTGTTGTTCAAATATCAAAGTTGCTTTCACACTTCTTTACATATGCTAGATGTTAAAAAAAAATAATTTCACACTACAAACCCTCAATCAATGTGGTCATTTTTGTCAATGAGTGTTGTCCCTACATTCTAATGATCCTTATAATCTATTTTCTTGCTTATTTTTTGCCATTGTGAGATGGATATTGACATTGAACTGAATCTTAACGGTTGTATGACATTTGTGCCAAAGGTGGGTTATGTTAATTTCAACATTAAAAATATATAATCTTTTTGGAACTTGTGCATGTGGCATCTAATCTATATTGTTTGAAACATCTTAGACAATTGTGACTACTCCCTTGTATGGTTTCTTGGTATTAATAATCATATGTTGTGAAAGTTAAAAAACAATTGATAGCCTATGTCAACAAATGCATTTATTGAAAATAAGTTTTTCTTGTAGACTTTGTACAAAAAAAAATCTAATTTAGTTGTTGTTTTTCTAATAGGCCATGACAAGTTAACATGTCCCTTTCCAACTATTAGATGTGGCTTTCCATTTATAGTCTTTAATTACATAATTATTGTCAATATTTTTCATCTTGTCTAGTTGTTTTTTGGACCCAATAATGTGTTTATTAGCACCATAATTTTAAAAACAGGGAGCCTTTTGCATGTGCATGTTTATAGGACATGCATCTATCATGTTAAAGTTGTGTCATGAATTTGATTTTCATTAGACTTTATGTCTTTATTGCTTACACTGAGTTAATTGTCTTTTCCACCATGTGAACAAAAGGATGTTTTTCTTAAATATGTTGCTACCATCTACTCATTTTTTGGGAACTTTTATTTAATGTGTTTTAAAGGTCATTTTCTCCTACTGACTTTATTTTCAACAACAATTTCAAGTGTTCATTTGAGCTTTGTATACATTACACTTCTTGGAATATTGTTCATGTCCACCTTTTAATGCATGTTTCAAATGAATTAAAAGAGCATTTGCACATTAGTCCATGTGTGATCAATCTGAGTGTTATAAATAATAGTTGTTTTAGAAAAAACAAGTTGTAAACCACATTTGGGTGAACCCATCCTTGGGTGGTACCATTAGGAACCACTTCAAGGTTCATGGTTAAAGAACCAAAAGTGGCCAAATCATTTTATTAAGCCCTTTCCTTTAAATGTTTTCACAACTATAAATTTTATTTTTTAATGTTTGTCCATTGCATGCCTTAATATATGGCTTGAAGTTTATTTTGGAATTAAAAAACGGAAATTGTTAAAGTTTTGTATTCCTAATTAAAATCAACAACTTCGACTTTGGAAATTCATAACTAAATTATATTTATTCAATTAATTTCCAATAAAAACCTAAAAATATAATGACTTCAAAACTATTTTAGAAAAATAAATCAAATAAATTCTCAAATCATGTTTTAAATTTGTGTTCATGATTAAAAATTTCAAGGAAAGGAACCAATGTTACATTCTTGAAATTTTTTATAAATGTAATGACTAGGAACATCAAAATAAAAAATATTTTTGATATTATTGAAATTTCAAAATCCATGGAACTTAATAAACGTATCCATTAACAAAAAAAAACAATTTATTTAAGTGTTTCCTATGATTTTTCAAAGTTTGACGGGTCCAAGAAAATCAAGGTGTGATGTTCATAGTGGTACCACCTGAAGATGGGTTTGCACATTTATCCATAAAATTTTGCAATCATGTTGATTATAATGTGTTTGTTAACATGTTTATATTAAAATACCCAATTATCATAGTTGGACACCATAGGTAATTTTTGAAGAATAATTTAAAAAATGAAAATGAAATAAAGTATTTATAGTTTTAACAATTTGTAAATTGTAATTACTTGTACAATCTCTTGCATATTTTCATTGAAGGTTGCAACAATGAATTATGCATTGGAATTATTATTGAAGTTGTGTTTGACAAATAAATCATTTCATTGTAAAGTATCATTATTCCATGTTTATTGTAACAAAAAGGATGTTAAATTTATTATCCCATATGGTGTCATGAATTTTTTGGTATGTATAAATATTTTGTATTATTGTTTCATTTGGACAAAAAAATGTGATGCAAATAGGTTTTGATCTACAAGGAGTATTAAGCAATTGTATGATTATAAATATTTTTTTGACAATATTTCAAATTAGGGATTATTATTTTATATTATGTCATTTTTTAAAGTGTAACATTTTTCGTTGAACAATGGAATCTACATGAATAATTTGTTTGATAATGGGGAAAATATATATAAATGTTTTATGAACAAATATGAAACAATGTTGTGTATGTGAAGCCATGTTTGTTGCACTAAATGGATCAAATGCTAGATGATCAAAAGTTAAACCTTGTGCATGATGCATAATGCATCTTGTAGTTAATTGAATAAGGAATTAAATTCTTGTGATGATATGAATATGGTTCCTACCCATTTGTATTTCAACAATTTAACTTTTTTTTTCAATTTTATTTGTTTTTCACTATTTATTTTCTAATTTATTGTTAATTATTATTTTTTCTCTTTACAATTTAGGTTTTGACACTATTATTTGAAGATTTTTGTCTTTCAAGTCCACATGTTTCTTTAGGTTAAGGTTCTAAATAGGGTTTTTAAGCAATCTAAAAATATGTAATTGATTTTTTTATTGATATGTTATTTGTTTTGGTTGAAATATAAAAATTAAATACTTACATAATTATGGTCATTTGAAATCAAAATCCAATAAACCCATCCATTACCCTTGGCCAAGAAAAAGTCTTCATTACTGAAGTTGTAATTATGTAGTCCAAAGTTAAATATCTAGAAATGCAATATGTAATTTTTTTGGTACCAAAAACAAACATCCATTATACTGAAAACCTATGACACCAAATTGTTTTCATTTACATGGAATGTACAAGAGTAATATGTAGAAGTAATATATGAACATATCAAAATCCAAAATTGGAAAAAACCATATGTTGAAAATTCATCTTAAAAACATAAGTTAATCTAATTGCGTGTAAATATGTATAGTGATGTTTTCAAAACTTCAAGCAAAAACAATAATGGACAAATAAACAATGTGTATTCCTTTGGATTTTTTAGCTTAATGTCTATTTTTGAGGTTGAATAGACCATAACTTTTAAAGTAACATTTAATATGCAATGGCCACTTAGCTTCTTGTCCCTAAAAAGATGAAGAAAAAACCCATGTTTGGTTCTAAAATCTTATGGATTCACAAGCTTATGACCCAAAAAATATTTGATCCAAGGATCACACAACATGCAATCAAATTCATCACCATTGCCTTATTTTATCTCACATGAAATTTAAGATTGAATTTCAAAATGGAACATGCATTTACAATTGTAATAGTAAAAACCACCATTTCAATTGGTCAAAAAAAGGAAGTGACATTTTGTGCATACATTTTCGAACCAAAACATTCCAATAACAATCACCACCTTCCAATAACATGTACTTAAAAAATGTGAACCTTAAATACAAGTTTTATAAACAAATAAAAAAAGAAACCATAAATACACACACATAATACATAAAAAATTATGGCAAAGTTTTGGCCTTTAATCTTCTTGTTGTGTATTTTGTTGAACTTATCAATAGTTGCCTAATTAAGAGTATGAATTATAAACACATTTGAAAAATTCGTCACAAGTTGTTCCCCAAAAGTTGCAATTTTGATATTATTACTCAAAATTGTAATAGGTTTATTAATGTTATATGTGTTTACACTACACCAAAATTGTTTTAGTTCACTTTGGGTTTCATTACATTTTGAGTGAATTTGGACATTTTTACTTGGTGAAAATGGTTAACCCCCTAGTGAATAAGGACTAATTGTTACGGACAATGGATTGTTTCAGTAGTAATTAATGAAACAAGGTTACTTTCAAGTGAAATACAAATTTACCAAACCATTCATTTGTTAGTTAATTAACTAGCCAACATGGAAATCAATTAAAATTAAATTATTTAATATATAATATTATTGATAATTTCATGATTTTCAACCTATGATTTAATGACATGTGTCATTATTTAGATTGGGTTCAAAACCTATAGGCCACATAATCAACCTAGGCATTTATTCTAAGGAACTAGATAGGAAAATATTCAACAACTTACCATTGTTGACCACACACAACACCATTTATAAGGTTTAATCCCTTGACTTTTAGAATGGAAGCAAACATCCCTACCAACAAGCCACCCCACTTGTTGTGATAATATGTTACATTACATTTTATTAATCAAATACTTCATTTTAAACATTATAAAAACATAAACTTTGAAAATTCATATTTTATTGAAATTTTGTTCAAATGAAATTATTTAAATTTATATTTAAATTTTTTTCAATAATGTACATAATTACATTTATTTCCTTTTGAAAGTGTAAAATTATTTGAACAATTTTTTTTTTGAATATCATTATTTAATAATATTTCAATCACCATTTTTTTGATTTTTTTTAAATAAATGGATTTTTTTCTAATATAATAATACTACCTATGCTAACCTACTTTCGATTATTATATGGCTATTTTGAATTAATTTAAATTATTTCACCATACATTATTTATAGCTTTTTATGATTATTCTCAAATTTTTTGGCTATTTTTGGCTATTTCATCTTATGCTACTTTTGGTTATTCTAAATTACTTTTAACTATTTTACCTTATTTCACCTTGAACTATTTTTGGATATTGTAAGTTTTTTTGATTATTTTAATTTTTTTTGGCTATTGTAAATTATTTCATTTTAGGCTACCTGCAACTACTATAAATTACTTTTGGCTATTTTAAGTTATTTCATCTTAAGTTATTTTCAATTATGTGAAGTTATTATTGGTTATTTTTGGTTATTGGAAGCTATTTCACCTTATGTTGTTATTAATAATCCTAGGTTATTGAAGGTTATTTCACCTTATGTTGTTATTAGTAATCCTAGGTTATTGAAGGCTATTTCACCTTATGTTGTTATTAGTAATCCTGGGTTATTGAAGGTTATTTCACCTTATGTTATTATTGGTAATCCTAGGTTATTGTAGGTTATTTCACCTTAAGTTTCTTTTGTTTATTATAGATTATTTCACCCGAGATTATTTTTGACAATCTAAAACAATTATAATATATGGTTATTGGTTGTTATTTTATTGGGGCTATTGGTGGTTATTAATGGTTATTGATACCTATTCTATTAGTGACTATTAATGGTTATTTTATTGGTGACTATTTTATTAATGACTATTGGTGCCTATTTTATTAATGACTATTGGTGCCTATTTTATTAATGACTATTGGTGCTTATTTTATTAATGGCTATTGGTTGCTATTTTATTAATGGCTATTAGTAGTTATTTTATTAATGGCTATTGTTGCTATTTTATTAATGGCTATTAGTGGTTATTCTATTAGTGGCTATTGATGACTATTGTATTACTCGCTATTGGTGGCTATTATATTACTCGTTATTGGTGGCTATTATATTATTGGCTATTGGTGGCTATTATATTATTAGTTATTGGTGACTATTGTATTACTTGCTATTGGTGGCTATTGTATTACTTGCTATTGGTGGCTATGTTATTATTAGTTATTAGTGGCTATTATATTATTGACTATTGTTGCCTATTCTATTACTAGCTATTGGTGCCTATTCTATTAATGATTATTGGTTGTTATTATATTGATGACTATTAATGGTTATTAGTGGCTATTCTATTAATGCTTACTGATGGATATTTTATTGGTGAATATTGGTGGTTATTAATGGCTATTTTATTAGTGGCTATTGGTGGTTATTCTATTGATGGATATTGGTGATTATTAATTGTTATTATATTAATGGCTATCGATGACTATTACATTAATGGCTATTGGTGGTTATTCTATTAATGGATATTGGTGGTTATTAATTGTTATTATATTAATGGCTATTGATGGTTATCCTATTGGTGGATATTAGTGGTTATTAATGGTTATTATATTAATGGTTATTGATGGTTAGCCTATTGGTGGATATTGGTGGTTATTAATGGTTATTATATTAATGGTTATTGATGGTTATCCTATTAATGACTACTAGTGTTTATATTATTGGTGGCTATTGATGCCTATTTTTTTGGTGGCTATTTTATTAATGTTTATTGGTGGTTATTGTATTATGAGCTATTATTGTTATGTTATATTACAAAAATTGGTGATTATTCTATTATAAATTATTGTTAAATATTCTATGTTGTAATATCATAGGCTATTGGTAGTTATTATATTGTAAGATATTTAAAATTATTTTTCATAAGTTATTATTTTGTATTTTAAGCTATTTTACCTTAGGTCATTATATTATATTTTAAATTATTTTAAGTTATTATACTTAGGATTAAATAATTTATAATAACATAAAGTAGAATGACCTTGAATAACTTCAAGTGTAACTTGAAATAACATATACTAAACTAACTTAATGTATAGCCTAAGGTTAGTTGAATAATTTAATTTAGAATAATTTGAAAACTTATAATAAGCTAGTTAAGATACCTTAAGGTAAAATAACGTATAATAATTTAGGGTACAATAATTTATAATAACATATAATAATTTATAATAACATAAGGTATAAATTAAAATAACTAAAGGAGCTTATAATATAAGGTATATCATAAAGTAACATATATAGAATTTTTTAAAAACATAGAAATAAACATATTTAGCATAATAAATTATAATAATGAATTACGTTAACTAATAATGAAACATGATGTTTGCATAATGATATTGTAGTGAAATAACTTTCACTAGGGTGAAAATGCAATGAACTTATTTCACTAGTGAACTGCATCCCACTTTTATAGTAGTGTTACCAATTGCACATATTGTGTGTAAAATTAAAAGTAAAAAAAAATGTTTCTGTATCACCAACTTTAACCCATCTACCATAGCCAAGATAAAAACCTTATTAGACTTGTTATATATCCCTAGGATAACCATTTTAAAGTTCCAAATTCTTATATATTTGACCTTTACATGAAAATTTAAATGGAATGAATGCTGACAAAATGCAAGTTGACTAGGAATGGATTAATTAATTCTATTACTATTGTTGCCTCAATTCTTAACACAAATCCCTAATCACCTTTTTCAAACTTATTTTGAAATGAAAGACTAAAATTCAGAATATGTATGTGTGACCCAACATTTAATTGTGAAGAGAAAGTAGTAGCAAAAGTTGAACCAATTATTAAAGTGGTCATAAGATATTTTGATGCATTTGTGAAATCATGTTATATGTACCTAAAGGGTAGATGTAAGCAACGGTGATTCACTTTTGTGACGAAACAATGTTTTTCCCCTTGGTTCTCTTTAAATTCAAATGCATATGGTGATTGATATAATTTTAAATCTATTAATTGGGGCATGGATTTAAACTAATAATTTCATTATGAAGAGAATTGTGTGGTTATTTATTCATAAAAAAATCATTTATTAGTAATCATGGAATTTTGAAATTAAAAAATATGAACTAGTCATCTAACTAAAACATTACAAAATGAAAAAAATTGTATTAATTCACATTCCAAATTTGTTATTGGGACCCAATATATAATGTAATATAAAATGATAAACTCATGTGAAGAAACTTTTCTTTGAAAACCTTAATTAGTTAATAGTTACAGACTTTTGAATGGTTATAATTTGACCATATTTTCATAAGTCCATATGAATTGTAATTTTCAATTTATTTGTCCCAAAAACATATGTTTAAAAAAAATTTAAATAGGGCATTATACATAGATTTGGGAAGGTTTGTAGATGATTGAACATACATTATTCAAAAATTATAATAATAACATTTAAAAACTAACAATCATGTTCATTTCAATCATTTTAAAGAATCTTGTATGGATTTGTACCAATATTGAGTAGATGCAGACTATGGCGGCTCAATATTGGTAGAAATTTGTAGTTGTTACGTTCATAATGTAATTCATTAATGAGTATAATTTGAACCTTATTTTATTTTGTAATAATTTTAGTTTAAATTTAAAATAACTTTTAACTTTATTTACAAAATGCATTACAATGGGTTAATGATTTTTTTAACATATCTTCAACTATCAACATGGTATATGAGTTGAACCATGAACTTTTAACATGTTGAAACTATTATTCATGAGTTTCATTTTATACTTACCATAATTTATTAAAACACATGTAACGATTTCAGATTTCACATTTATATATGTCCGAATTAATGATTTTTTTCACATTTCTTCAATTATCAACATGTGAACATGAGTTTAACCATTCACTTTTGATATGTTAAAACCATTATTCATAAATTGCATCTTGCATTTATTAAAATATATTGAAACACATGCACTTCAAAGTTTTGCGATTATACTTTAATGGTTTTGTGATTTTTTTCACATTAAAAAAATTATCATCATCTTTACATGAGTTGAATCATCCACTTTGAATTTATTAAAACCATTATTCAAATGTTGCATATTACATTTATTAATATATATTCAAACACACACAACAATTTAATGCATCACATTTATACTTGAACAAGTTAGTAAAATTTTCACATTTCTTGAATTATTAACATTTGCATATGAGTTGAATTATTCATTTTGAACGTGTTAAATCCATTATTTACAATTTTCATTTTGCATTCACCACAATTTTTTGAAATAAATGTATAAAATTTTAGCAAGTCTCACATTTATATTTGAATGGGTTAATGATTAGATCAAATGTTCATGGATGCCAAGTCTAGGATGCATATTGACCTTTAAATTTTTTTGAAATCATGTGTTAAATTCTTATACATTTAAGTAAATTAAAATGTATATTTTTCCCTAGTTTTTAAGGCATTGTCGAAAGGTTTATTATTATTAATGTTCATGATGCCACACTAAAAACCCATAGAAACAATCCTTAAAATTTTCCCCACTTTTCTCTATTGGTGTATGAAAAAAAATACATGTTAAAAAAAAGTGATTAAATTTAAATTTTTATTATTATAAATGTAAAATATAAAATAATTTATAAATTATTAATAATTTATACTCATTATTTATATTTTAAACACGATTTATTACTACTTTAGGGCTTGTTTTGCTACAATTTTATGTTTAAACATTTAGAAGTGAATTTTAGTTTTGAATTAAAAAATTTTGATTAATTGAATGAATTTTTATTTTTATTTTTATTTCAAAATTTTGGTGTTCTTTGAGATCGTTCACAAGAAGATTTAACCATGTTTTGGTTATAAACCATGTATATGGAAGCATAAACTTGTTAAATTATTTTTAAATTTTGGTTATAAGTATTTAAACCCATTGTACAATGATATCATTGGAAAAAATTTTAATAATTTTTTTGGTTTTTAATTAAAAATCATTTGTTAATGTTGATGGCCTTTTTTTATGTTTGCAAAATTGTGGAGATTCATCACCAAAAAAAAAAAGTTACATCATTAATATTTATTTTAATGTTTTCAAAATATTTGGATAAGGTTTATAGTGATTTCAAAGATTGAACAAATAAAAATTTCAAATAAATTTGATGTTGGAATTATGTTTAAAATAGTGATTTCAAGGATTGAGCAAGTAAAATTTATCAAATAAATTTGATGTTGGAATTATGTTTAAAATAGTGATTTCAAGGATTGAGCAAGTAAAATCTATCAAATAAATTTGATGTTGGAATTATGTTTAAAATTGTGATTTCAAGGATTGAGCAAGTAAAATCTATCAAATAAATTTGATGTTGGAATTATGTTTAAAATAGTGATTTCAAGGATTGAGCAAGTAAAATCTTTCAAATAAATTTGATGTTGGAATTATGTTTGACGTTGGAATTATTAAAATTAATCAAAAAAATTATTCATTAGGAGCAACCTTTTTCTTTCATTGTTTACATTTTTCTTTGAATTTGCACAATTTTTTTCCATTTGTTTTGCAACAAGAATTACCAAGTTAGGAAAATTTGAAACAAAAAAAAAGAAGTTTGTTGGAGAGAAGGCTTTATATATAGTTAAAATTTTCAAATTTTTTTAAATGGACATATTTTACATAATGAAAATAACATTATTAAAGACTTAATGATACCATTCTTGAATTCACAAAGATTGTAGGTCAATTCAAACCAAAAAAAAATTGTAAATTTATTCATGACATGATATTTTGAAAAAAAATTTTAATTTTATGTTTAATATTTTGAAAGTATTATTTTTTTGAACAAATTATTGAATAAGCTTCGAGATCATGGTTTCATTTGTAGCATTTGAATAAATTTTGAAAAAGAAAATGTATGTTAAAATTTGAATTTCCTAAACAATTCCATGCCAAACATAACAAACATTTTTTTTTCTTTATTAATAAAATCTCAAGTGAAGTTTTTTGGTTGTTAAAATCATGGTGTGTTTCCATGAGGATTTGGGTTCAAACCTTGATCAACGTGTTAATGTATTTTATATAAATGCAATATACAAATATGTACATGATGGCTAATGATATCAATTTTATTTATTTTTAAATCGATTTTTTTTTTCCCAACATGTAATTTTGTCACACGTGCCATGAAAAAAATACAATTTGTGATTTCGTGATCCAAAAAAAAATTTGAAAAAAAAAATTATATGATGAGGTGGCATTTAATTCCATGCCATGTTAATTTAAGACCACCTATATCCATGTCATAATTCTAAATTAAAAATTATGTAATGCAACATGTGACTATCCAAAACAACTTTAAATCATTTCATTAAAAATGTACTAATCAACTAGTCTTTTTGTACCAAAACTATACAAGTTACATATTAATCATTTTGGTCCAATTTCATTAAAAATTTGATGAATTTGAGTAATGAAAAATGACAAGTAATTTTCTTGTGAAATATGACACCAAACATTTTCATTTGAATGTTGGTTATCCCCACAATAGACATCAATGCCCTTCTTTTCTTGTTGGGGCCATGAACATGTTCGGTTATAAACTTCAAAAGAAAAACCAAAGTTTGAAGCTTAGTAACAAAATTAATATAAATTACATAAGTTTTTTGTCATCTTTTGAAAACTAATTATAGTCAAATGTGTCAAGGACACAAAAATCCACAATAACAAAGATTAAAAAAGAGGTCTAAATCTAACTTTCAAACAAGGAACAAGACAAGTTTATGTGATTAAAAAATAAAAACACAAGAATTAAAAATAAAATACGAAATGTGTAAAACCAACGTGGAAACGGATCTTTATTATGTTAACATATGCAAACATGAACATTAAAAGAACATGACAAGGCAATTGTATAAGATCATGCCTAAAATTAATGTTGAACAAAGTAAAAGAAACGAGGGGTTTTACTTCTATTTATAACCCTATGAATTAACTGAAACTTAATTGAAAATTAATTAGGACTTAACTACGAATCAATTGGGAATTAATTGGAATTAACTAGGACTTAATTATAAGTTAATTAGAAGATAATTAAGAGTTAACTTGGACTTAACTAAAACGTAATTAGAAGTTAATCAATAGTTAACCATAAGTGAACTAAGACATAATTAAGAATGAACTAAGGGTCAACTAGAAATGAGCTAAAACTTAATTAGAATTTGACTATAAATTAGGTACAAGTTTATTACAAGTTATGGATGATCATTAAAATGAATGAATTCCATGGCATTGACATCCATGACAAAATGGACAAAAGATGAAAGCAAAATATGTTGAAAGATGAAAAGTTGAACACCAACTAAGTACAAAAGCAAACTATCAAACACTTTGAATTTGATCATAATAAACTTATATGAATTACTAGATTTCTTTGCTATCCAACAACACAACAAAAAACTTTGAAACATTATCATAGAAAAAGTAACAAGAAAAGCAAAAGTTTGTCTACCAAAACAAAAAACCAAACCTTAAGTGAAATTCCAATACATTTTTAATTTTTGAAATCTACATGTTAGAGTTTTCAAATATTTTATAAGTCAAATGACATGATTGCATTTTTTGGATCTAGGTATTGATACTTAATCAAAGGAGAAAATTTTGCATGTTGATGTAAGAAATATAAACACAACACTTGTTATTTTCTAAGGTTGCCTTCTCTTACCCCCTTCTTGTTGCACACTCCACCAAACATAGTCTCCACATTTAAACAATAAGTAGTAGAACTTTCTTATGGCATCATTCAATATTTTTTTTGAATTCACATCTCATATAAGGTGATTAGCACAAAAAACACCACTACATCAAACATATATACCTTTTGAGTTTTTATTTTTTTGGTTGGCAATTTCATCAATCATGTCAAATGTTTTCTACACAAGATGCATCTTCATTACGTGGATTTATATTCCAATTAGGTTGTTATTACCACCTTACAACACAAGAACACAAAATGTTTATAATAATATAATCTATGGAGATATTAATAAATCTAATATAAACATGAATCAGTTATACAAATTTTCAATTTAAAATGTGATTCTTTTGAAGAATCTCCTGGGAGACATTCAAAGGAAGGTCATTTGAATCCACCAATTGTTTAATAAATCTCATGTACTATGGGAAATGCACAAAGAAAAATTTCCAATCAAATCATTCCCCGAGAAAATTATAGTCTATACCAATGAACCAAATTTTTTTCAAATACATTTCTTGAGAAATTGTACCAAAATCATAGGAGAATGTTCAACTTACCAAAAATGAAAATTCATTTAACATAAAAGCGAATGTTCTTTTTTTTAACACTTAACATATCTTTGTATTGAAAGGACCCATGCATGGCATTAAAAGAAACTCCTAAACTCAATCTACCATTACCAACATTAACTGAAAGGTGAAATCATAATCAAGTATACACAAAAAGTAATTTGAGAAGTTGCAATCATATTTTTGTAGATGAATGTAAGCAAGTAGAGTCTTTTCAATAATTGTCAAACCATTAGGGTGCTAAGTATTGAATTTATAATATGTTGTATACAAAGTTTCAAAAAAAGTAGTGTACTAAAAATAGGTCAAAAATATTTTTGAAATTGGCTAGTGAAATTATGTTAAAAAATACCTTTATACTGAAAGATTGATATATTATTACTTTACTTTGGAAATTGAAAGTGCATAAGTAAATTTGAAGTGCCATTAACTAAAAAAGTAAAAAAAATCAATATTTCATTTACTTGTTTGTTTATTTTGTGTTTAGACAACTTATAAAATAAATAAAAATTTTACTTGCATTTTTGAAATTTCTACTTAAATATATTTTAAACATGTGATTATTCAATATCATTGACATAAATTCAAAAAAATGTTCATATTGATAATTGAAATAAATAATATTTTAAAATTTAATATGTTCAAGTTTAATTTATGGTTGTTTTACATTTTTCTTGAGAAGGATTGTGAAGTGTATATTTGATTACATTTTCACACCCTCAATTACAATCAATAAACAAATAAACTTTTGGTGTGTAATGTTGTATTGTTCATAATTTGGATTTTTTTTAATGACACATAATCAGAGTCAAAAAATTTACCTTGACATGAAAAGGACTTTTGAAATGAACATTGATTTTTTTGGCTTCAATTGGTGTTTTATGAGCTTCCATGTGGTGGTAAAAAAACCTCCTACTTGATTATAAAACACCTTGGTTCCTTTACTACTTCCGACATTTTAGGCTTGTTTGTTCTTTTTTATTCAGTGCACTATATAATAATGTTAATAACAATATTTAAGTTTTTGGGGGTTGAACCAAGTTAATGTCTTGTCCAACATAAATTAGTTTCCATTTTGTATGCCCTTATGGAGGATTAATTGAATATGTTAAATAAATCAGTTTGAATCCCTTATTCTTTTGGTTCCCTTATACATTGTGTTTTGGACATGTAATGCCAAATTTCAAGGTGATGAAAATGCATTCATGATTGTATCAAAAGTAGCCTAATGTGAGATTTCTACCCTTGCCACTATCATTTCCACCCAAATATTTAATTGCTGCAATTCTCATTGCCACAAAAAAAGGTGTTCCATGATTTCCAACTAGTTTAAGATCCAAAAGAAACTTGTTGATGCACATTATGGAATTTTCAAAGTTTTACACATTGTCAAACACATTGGCCATGGAGGTCAATGCTTTGTTTGAGGAATAAAGAGTTTTCTTCTTAATAATGTTGTATGATGATGATCATTAATCATGTTGTTATCTTCCATGGCCTCTTTGATTGTTGAGGAGTTATTAATATTATTGTTGTTAGATTGTTGTAAGGGTCCAACACCATTAAAAGAAGAATGAATCTTCATTAACATGGATGCATCACCTAGCAGCTTCACAATACAACCTACAAGGAAGGTGAGGAAAGCCACCATGAAGTCCACAAATTCTTTTCATATTTCCACACACAAGACTTCTTTATTTATTTTGGAAAAGGAAAAGAGCAATGTGATGGATATGAAGTTTCGAGCAACATTTTTTGCAAGTGTTTAAAGCATTTCGTTAGGGTCAATGGAACTTTGGCCTAACTTTTTCACTTTCTTCATGTTGTATTTGCTTCCATGATCAAAATCTGTACTCCTCCATCTAATGAGGTTTCTATTGACATGAACACCTTGTCTCTCAACAACTCACAAAAACCATCACACAAATACAAATCTAGAGAGAAGTATAAGTAGCTATCAATTGTTCCAAAAAAATTAGGATTACATTCTATCTTGAGCTACCACATTTGACTACCTCCCAAAAGAAAAATGTAACTTTGTCAATTCATTTCATTAGTATTCAACACCTTATGTATGCATGAAAATATAAATTTTGACACTTAAATACAATTTTTTTTCAAAAGAGCAACCATGATGTTCCACCACATCTACTTTTCATTCTTGCCCCTCTTTCATCAAACAACTTGTTGGAAACCTTAAGAAAAGTAGCCTCACTATAAGTGGCTGAAGCTTTCACTTCCTATACTATCTATTAACCACTTCATGTACTACAACTTCAATGATTCAAAAATCCACTTCACCCAATGTGAAACTATATTTGATATGGTAAACCTCCCAAAAAAATTGATGCAAAAGTGCATGTCCCCTACAAGAGCAGGGCCTAACAAAGTATAGATAGAGATCACAACTAGGAACATAAAGAGCAAAAACACGAACAAGACCATGGCAAGTAACAAGTCCATGATGAGTAGCAAGACTATGACATCAAGACCACCATGAGTAGTAAGACCATGATGAGCTACAAAACCACGGCAGCAAGGACAAGGCACATAGCAAGACCATGATGAACAAGGGGAGAGGGGTGACGTGTACTTGCAATAGGAGTTTGAAGACTTGAAGGATGATGACTAATAGCAACATTTGTAACAAAAGCTCCCCACCATCAAAACCACTCCAAGACACCTTGTGGAGGTTGTGAAATAAAAGCTTGTGCTGGAATCTTCAAGTGTTCCTTGAAACGTTTTGTACTGGAGGGGCAACAAGAACACCAAGACTGACAACTACTAACATGGGTTGGAACCAACATGTGGGTGACATCTGTATAACTACTACCTTTACTCTTTGTATCACAATTCATTTACAAATTTCTCTAGCTGTAGAATTACAAGTTTTGAGTTGTTCTTTGAAGCTAATAATCCTGAGGTAACCTCACATTTAACAAGTTTGCATGCAGAGAACCTCATATTTGAAAAAATCAGAATGAAGAAACCATTTATTTCAGTTATTTCAGAAAGTTCAAAGAACCATCATGTATTATGATGAAAGGCAAAGAGCCACAAGCTTGCTGAGAAATTATTTGACAATTTCAAAAGAATTCAGAATCCCAAAACCATGCATGTAAAAATAGCATGAAGCTCAAGGGCAAGGGCATTACCAAAGGGTAAAATTTTGGTAGATCTTCAGATTTCACATCCACCCATACTGAAAGTTTGAAAACACCAGAATGCAATAATAATCTGTATCAGTTATTTCAGAATCTACACAGAATTAGCGTATGCAATGCAAAAATGGCAAAAGGAGCAAGAGATTTGTGGACAATTATTTGACAATTTGAAAGGAAGTGATATCCATGATCATGGCAAAACCGTGCATTTATTTAATTTACAGTCAAGAACTTACAACCAGATAACTGGAATTGATTGCATGCAGATTCTAAGGCCCAGCCAACATAGAAATCTTCAGCTTTCCTCACTAAAGATGTTGTTCACTATGAATGCACAGCAATGAAGCATAGTTCATTTCCAGGCATCATATTTTGCTGTGAGCAATGAGTTCATTTCTTTCCGCACTTCTTTTCTTATTGTCACTTTTCTTATTTGTCTGTTTGAACATTCAACCAGTGTTTGATAAGTAGCCTGAGGCCTGGCATGCAGGCCTGCACCACCTGGTGTCAACAAAGGCATCAATACTGGTAGAAATGATCCTACCAGACTGATATGACCTGAGGCAGTACCAAACTGATACCAAAAATACCAGCCTGGTAGGGACTTGAGCTGCATAGCACTGGTTTTGTTCCAGTTTTATAGCAGTTTCAATACCCAAGAATATAAACAGCCTCATGGCAACCAAGACTCAGACTCCAGCCCAATAGGACTTTCCGCCAAATACCATTTTGCTTTCTTAGCTGCCTTTCAAAACTTTCCTTAAAATTCACAACCCTACCAGCTGCTCTTTTTCTTTTCTACAATGCTCTACTGATGCTCTACACCACAACTACAGCAGCCCTTCACTAAATGCTGGTAGCATCTCCACACAAACATGCATCTGGGCATGCAGGAAGATGGGCCTTGCATGGAAGAATATGAAACAGATGCATCATCAAAAAAACCAAAAGTTCACCTTTCTAAAAAAAAACCAAAGATATTCCTGGTCTGACTTTTGCTATGTTTGAAGTTCCTACCCATCCTAATAGAGATGTGAAGCGCCTTTGCCTAGTTTGCATTGTATACACAATTGCCATAACCTGCCATAAACAGACAACCAAAATCACAAAACATCAGCTCAATTTTCATCACTTCAACTTTACATAAGTATACCCAGTACTAATATGCTTGGGGGAAAATATACAATGATCTTCACATGTTGTGTATCCTCACTAATTCAACAAACAGTGGGCAGGTTGAGCGTGTTACAGAATGTGTGACTGAACCACACACAAGTATCAAACAAGAAACCAGAATTACCCTTCCAAAGTTCTGTTTCTCCAACTCGAATGCTATGGAAAATCAGCAAATTCACTCAAGAAACAATTGCATAACTTCCATCAGAACTTCACTCAAGGCAGTTGCATTACTTCAATCAACATTTCACTCACAATACAATTCCACAACTCAATGAGCAGTTCACTCACAGCACAATTGCACAACTTCAACAATCAGCATTCTGCTCAAAGCACAATTGAGCAAATATCATTGACCATTTCACTCAAAGCAAGATTGCACAATTTGGGCATGATCCACTTTACTTGGATTTGTTGTTGTGATGGTTGCAGCTCCACCAAAATCACATGAGCCTCCAATGCTCTTAGACGATTGCCAGTAGCTGTTGAAGGCGTAAGAAGCATGAGCTGCCAGCGTATTGGGCTTGAAGCAAGCACCTCCTGTCTGAATGGGCACACAATTTGCAGCACCGGCACCACAGGCATAATCCAATGCTGCTTGCAAGGCTACAGAACTCACAGAGCTTTTCGACACACACCAAGTCCCATTGGAGCTGCCGCTGCTTGTGGAAGGAGGCTGTTGATTGGCCAACGACGCAGGAGGAGGAGCAGAGGTTGTGATCACAGGAGCACTCGATAAAGGTGCATATTGGGCATCAGTCATCTGCCCAGTCATGTCTATGGAATACACAGCCGTGCCATTAGGGTACAATAGACCCCAATGCCTCTCTGTTCCTGGTCCTGGCTTCAAGTCTTCGTTGAAGAGCGAGAACACAAAGGCAGGGATAAAGACTCCAGGTCGCTTGGGAGTTCCTGCTGAGGAAGTCGAGAGTATTTGTCGCACGAGTCTTCTGTTGTAGTTGGCGGCATTGGCAAGGTTACATCCGATCTCAGTTGGATCACCAGCTGTTGGCCAGCCCGACTCGCTGATAGCTAGGCGCACACCGCCATATCCGACTTGGCCCATTGCCGCGTTCACTGCATCGAGCTGCGCATCCAGCAAGCTGTAGTACGCCGAACCGCCGTCGACAACGCCAGGAGTGTTAGCTCCAAACAGTGCGTAATCCAAAGGAATCTGCGTCGGATCGCTCGACCAAGCGAAGTAAGGATACGCGTTCACGTAGAAGTAGGAGCCAGTGGAAGAGAGGAATTTCAAAAGAGGTTGCATGTAAGGAATTGCGATATCGGGGCGGAAAGTGCCTGTGGAAGGCGGATAAGAAGTGGCCAGCGCGTCGAGTGCTACTGCGGTGGAGAGCTTGATGGCCAGGGAGAGATTATGGTTCACCAGGCTTTGATGCAGGTAGTTGAGAGCGGGCATGAGCTGTGGCCACGTTGTGGAACTGAGAGCTGGATACGAGAAAAGCTCGTTTCCGACCATGATGCCTACGATCTTCGTTGCAGGATAGTAGCTCAGGACGTTTTGTTTCACCCACTGGTCTGCAGCCGAGAAGCTGGAGGCGATCGTTGCGATTCCTTCATTAGGGACTGCGCTGACGACTTCCAGACCTGTGTTCGCGAGTGCGCTTAGTACTGTCGGATCTGAGTCGAAGATCTTCACTCTTCCCACTTTCAATTGTTGGATCAGTCGAACCGCCTCGTCCGGAGACGGAAGGTTGTTGGCAATGCGTCCATAGTTGATTCCTATCGTCCTCGGCTCCGCCGCGTATGACGCAGCTGCACATCACGCAGGAGGAGAAATGAGGACCGCACAGGATCGGATCTTCTCAACAAACAAACAACAAACTCGCACATGTTTACGACACTTCTCATTTCCCCTACACAACCCTTTGCTACGCAAAACAGGGAATAATGATGAACCTGAGAATATGACACATGAGAATTCTACAAGCGATCTTTGCGAAAGCGATGAGCTGAAAAACTGCAAAAAGCTGTAAATAGACAGCCCGTGAGCGCGCGATGGCGGATTTGGTGGGTACATGCTCAAGAAGAATCGAGACCGATCGGGAGGAGTTTGAACGAACAATACTGCGTGCATTTGGCACCATCTCCTCCGCATGAAGAAGATAGTATCAACGTGAAATGTCTTGGAGAGAGAATCTACCTTGCAACGTCTGCGTGAGTTTTTATTCCGACAGCAACAAGGAAGGAAACATTCTGGATTGACGCTCAGAAGACACTACAGAGATTGCTTCGAAAGAGAACGGTATCGTTTATTTTGTTTTAGGGGAAGAAAAATCTACCATACATTCAGTAACAGTTTGCTTATACTAGAGAAACTCACCAATGCCGCCACCAGTTTGTGCGTTGACACTTGGAGCAGAGAAGTAGAATACACACGAGAACAACAGGATGACGATGCGGCAGAAACAGGCGTCCATCATTCCGTCTCTTGACGAGATGCTTCTTGCCCGAGCAGTTTTCATGCTTTTACGATGTCAAAAGCAATGTTCACAAAAAAAGGCTTATCAAGAGAAGAAGATGGAACTCCGTAGTCTCCACAAAATGCGAGTGTAAAGTGTCCTTTTCCGGTTACTACGCTCACTCCGCCGTTTGAAGGTGACTGTTACCAGACGATGTAAACCGTCACAAACATGATACTATTCTCAGAAAACAACGAGGACAAGAGAAACCTCTCATTGTACGTGACGTGCAAGAAAAACCCTGGAAACAAAACAATACTGAGCCAGAAATGGACAAGGTGAAGAACTCTTCACAAATCTATTCAAGTTTGGCACCAAAGTACAAAAGGATTTAGCACGACAACAGCTTGAAATCGAAAAATACTCGTCGCTGATGGAAAAAAAGCAACCACGAGCTGCTCCAATCTGTGCTTCAAAATTCTATCGATTTGTGCGATACAGAGATAGCACTCAGATCATGGTTTTCACTTTTGTTTTTGTCACAGACAGAGAGATCAGAAAAAAACGAATACACAAGCTCCTACTTGAGAAAGAAACAGAAGAAGAAGGGGGGAAAAAAAGTGCAGAAACACAAAAAAACCAAACACAAGAGCTCTTCCAAGACCTCCTCAAACCGAAGCTCACAAAGAACATCAACAAAAAAGAGACAACAACAACAATAGCCCGGGGGGGCGGGGGCGGAGAGCACAGAAACAAACAAACGGGAGCATCCAAGACCTCCTCCCCTCAAACAAAAGCTCACGAAGAAATGTCAGCAATGAAATCAAAAACAACAAGACGCAAAGATGATGAGAAAAATGGTGCGAAAAAAGCTCACAAACCTGCTGCAAAAACAACAAACGAAGTACTGGATTTCGGCACTGGTGTTAGTATGCAAGAGGAGGAAGAGGAAGAAGATACAAAAGCTGCCGTAGCAGCAGCAGGGAATGGAACAGAAGAAAGAGGAGACGACGATCAACGCAGGCAGCAGCAGCAGAGTGGGGAAACGAACAAAATCTCTCCTGCAAATTAGCTGTTGCTGCTACAGGCAGGGAAATGGAGGGAGCCGGGGAGGGAGGTAGGTACTAGGTAGTAGGTACCAAACAGGAGTGCTGCAAAATCACAGTAGCTGTTTTTCTGTTATGGAAGGAGCAAAAGAACAAAGCCTGCCTGCCTGCCCTTCAGGGTAGAGACATTCGGATACACCCAGGATGGATGATATGTGATCAGGAAACAGTTTTCTGTTAGGTTCCAGTTCCCTAGCTAAACCATGGTCGTTAGCTCAGTTGGTTTTTTTACTACCTACCAACTAGGTAGGTAGTAAAAAAACAGCCCCTACCTACTATGTATAAACTATCTATGTACCTAAGTAGTCCCCTATTTTGTTACCTACCTGTCTGTATTTTAGACCTACTTCTTATAGAATGGGTTTTACCAAGATGAAACCAGGTAGTAACTCAGTTGAGGATCATCCACAACTGAGTCATAACAGGCATCCAGTGGATGGTGCACTAGTGGATGCTGGTTCACTTGTGACACATTGTGATGCACCCAGAAATGGGCCAAAGTTTAGTATCCCTACATTCTAATAAGGCTCATTATTCTAATGAATGGAGAGAACTTCATATGTGTGAATATATATATATATATAATCTTATTGAAAATAATATAAAATGTTATTGAAGTCTCAGTGTTTTTTTTTTTTTGGGCGAATTTTGAGAGTTTTTTTCACCGTTCAAAAATACACACATGTGAGTGGAAATATAAACATTGGATAGAAAATATTGTTGAAGATATAAAACATTAGATTATATATATATATATATATATATATATATATATCTGATTTTAACTTCCCCAACATTTTGTTGTTGTGTAGTTACTGCTACATAGCATATGTCTGTAATAGTATTAAGAAAAGCTAAAAATAATATAACAAGTTTTTTTTAAAAAATTGTTTTGTTTTGTTTTTGGGTTACTGGCAGAATGGATGTAAGAATTTTGAATGAAAAATGACAATATCAAAACTACTAAGGTGTGGATGTGCTATTAACTTGCTTGCTTTCTTTTTTATTTAGTCAAAAGCGTAGACGAACAGAGAATAAAGAGAGGATGGAGAACCCCCAAAAAAATTTTAAAAAAAGGAAAAAAAGGTTTTTATTCTAAAGTTTCCAAGCAAAACAATAATAGCCATTTTACTGCATATAGCCTAATTACCTTTTATGGTATAGGAAAAGTGCATTGTTCGTTCACATTACTCTCATCTTGAACAGAGAATAAAGAGAGGATGATGGAGAACCAAAAGAAAAAAAAAAGGAAAAAAGGGTTTTTATTCTAAAGTTTAACAATAATAGCCATTTTATTGCATATAGCCTAACACCTTTTATGGTATAGGAAAAGTGCATCATTCACATTACTCTCATCTCTTTTTCATACTTCTTTGAGATTTTCAATGAGGTAAATTTGTACTTTAATTGAATCCCTGAGAAAACCAAAGTTAGAATTTTTTTAAAAATCTCCTTCATGTGCACAAATGAAGATTTCTTCAAAGTGTATATCAAATGTCAACATTAAAATTATTAAATTTTGAAACAAATGGAAAAATCCATTGCAAAGAAAGACACCATACAAAAAAAAACGTCAACAATTTTTAATAAAGAGTCCATGATTTCAAAATAAGCACAAATAATTGGAGGACTCTCTTTCAGCTACTAATAAGAATCGATTGCATGTACTAAGTTAAATCTCATTTTGTGTCACCTTCCCTCATCTCTAGTTCAAATCACAAATTGAAAAGCTTCGTGTCTTAAATCCAATACAAACTATTACATCCATTTGGCTTGTTTGGGAAGCATTTTTGTTCATCAGCATTTGTGTGGGTTGGATCAAAATTCTCACTTATCCATTCAACAATGTTAGTATTGGACCCACCGACCCAAGTACTAGGCACAAATGAAACTTCAAAATACATTATAGAGAAGAACAAGGTTTGCTTGTTTCGGTGGTTTCAGGTGAAATTTTAGATTTCATTCTTTCTTTCCAAATGTCTCATAATTTAGCCAAAAGTAGTTTTGCATGTGTGGGTGGTGTGGTTGCTTGTGATTTGTAGGTTTCCCATTTCAATGTTCCGTGCACCCCAGAGATGGTTTCATTCTTTCTTTCCCAATCAATTATTATGTCTAATAGTTTGGCTGCCAAGCTCTTTGGGTACTCTTTTTTTTTGTGTTTTTTTCCTCACTACTCATGGGCCCAATTTCAAGTTCGTTACAGAAGAGAACTACCTACTTGTCTAACCTATAAGGAAACAGTGGCATCCATTTGGTCCCCCCACCATAAGCAAAACCAAAAAGCCCATAACACTTCTCTTTTGAGGTCTATGCCGCCTATCCATATTTTTGCTTCATTCCAAAGCAAAAGGTGGATTGGTTGGTGTCCCGTTTTTAGATTAGGTTCCAATGCAAATGATTGATAAAGAGTTGGGTGAACTCTTATCATCACCTAACCTGGAAGAATTTGACTACACACAACAACCTCCGATTCATATCATACGTAGGTAACCCAATTATTCAACTCAAGTTTGCAACCATGAGAAACAGCCAAGCACCCAATATACAACACAAATCAACAAGCACCCTTCCTCACCCCTCTAGCAAAATCAACCAGCAATTGTTAAAATTTGGAAATGTTCCATGTTCCCAAAAAACTGAACTGAACATTTCTCCTTTCTCAGTCACAGTGACCAGCACCCACCAGCACACCATTCTCTCGATGCTTGTTATTACTCAGTTGTGGATGAACCTCAATTGAGTTAATATATGGTTTTACATTGGTAACCAATTATGTAATAAATAGGTCTGATATATAGGTGGATAGGTAGAAAATTAGGTAACTATTAGGTAAGTAGATGGTTTATACATAGGGAAGGGCTGTTTTTACTACCTACCTACTAAGAACCTGTTTGTGGCCCTCAATGTCAGGTTTTTTCATAATCTCAGGGCCAAAAAACACCCCATCCCCTAATTTGGGTGAATGGCTACCAGATCGTTTCTATCATGAAAAATAGTTTTCTTTTCTTTTTTCCGTCTCACAGACTTGGTGGGAATTTGGTAGGAACTAGGAACACCAATTTCATCAAAGAGAGAGCGATATATATGTATCTAGTATATGTCAAAAATTAACTTATCAAAAATTATATATATGATAACTTACTGATCTATTTCCTCCTTGCACTCCGGAGCAAGAGCTTAATTTTTTTCACACGTCCACAAGAAGGGTTTCTTTTTCAATTTTGGTAATCTTGAAGACTTTGAATTTTTTTTCAAAAACTAAGCCAAATGATCAAATTTTGAAATAGGAAACAAAACTTGCCAACTGAAATTTTGACAAAATTTTTTGGTTTGAAAAAGCTAAAGTGGGAAGAGAAAACTAAAATTATAGTGGGAAGAGAAAAACACAGCCAGCAACAATAAGAGTTTCCAAAAAGTACGAGCTGGCTCAATTGTTGAATCTCCATAGGAACAGCATTTTCACAATTGTGACATTCACGCACCCAAATGTGTGTTGTCAGTGAGAGTTCCGTTGGAGGAGAGAGAGAAAAAAAAAAAAAAAAAAAAACACACACACAAATGCACGCACACATTGTAAACCTATAAAACATCTGACAAAACTAATAACTCATTGTAGTACATAACAATAATAATTACTTCAGGAAGTAGTGAGGAACCCTAAGAAGTTGCAACAGCAAAATGACAAAAAGTTAGAACTGTAGCATTCCAAGTTTTACATAACAACACCCGCCTCCCCCACCCTCCGCTCCCCCCGCCCCCTCTTTCCAAAATTGATGATCGTTCCTTCACAGTTGGTGGTTTTGAGTGGGTTTGCCCAGACTTGCAGAAATCCGAACAAGAAAACCATGTGACGGATTGTTGCTTTACAGTTGGTGCTTTGCTGAAACACCCTTCTCCACACCCCCCCCTCCCAAAACACAAAACCTGAATTAAAAACAGGGGTGACAGTCGTGCATATGAGTGAGACGGTCAAAACTTGAGGTGCATCCGCACTGCAAAGTCTTGTTCGAAAAGACTGAACTTTTCTGGTGTTTTTTTACGGATAATTTTTTTAAGACTGAACTTTTCCGGTGTTCTATACGGATAATTTTTTTTTACATCTCAATAGTGGACAATAGTAGTAGTCACTTGACCAATGTTTTTTCTTGAATAATTTTTGTCTTTTTTTAATTGACACTTTTTTTTTCTTTTTTGGAAATTTTCATTTTGCTATTTGTAAATTTTACCAATTTTTCATTTCATTGGGGGAAATTCTTCGATATCACAAAAAAAAAATTATAAAAAAACCATTTTGCACTTGAGTGTCAAAATTCAGAAATAATCTCATTGACACTGTCAGACTCATTTTGTGAAATAATTAAATATTTTGACAAAATCTGCCAATTATCCATAATTATAATAGATAATTATAATATCTAAATAGGAAAATGAGTTTCTAAAAATGGAAAATTAAGTTATATTCAGGGCTTCCAATTGCCAGAAGTCAGGAAGAAAAAAAAGCTAATTCACCATATTACGATATTTGCTTTCCAATAAGTAGCCAGAAATATAGAAGGATGATTTTTTTTAAAAATAATTTGCTTCATATTTGGTTTATAGCCAGATTTTGCTAAATCTTCTTAGAGATGATCATTATTTTTTTTTACATCTTCCTATTGTCTATCACCCAGTTAGCCTACATTAAAAAATTCTTTAAAAAACACAATGGCCCCAAGGAGCCTGAGCCTTTGTTTTACAGGTGAAAATTTGCCAAAAAGCTAAAGTAAAAATATAATTTTTGAAAATGAAAATTATTTTGGAGGCTTTCAAGTGCCAGCAATGATTAAAAATAATAATAATTATAATGAAAATCGCCAGATTTCTGTACTTATTTTTCAGTGTGTAAACCATAAATATACAAGGTTGACTAAAGATTTTTTAAATTTTCATATATGGTATAAAGCCAAATCTGGCTAAATCTTCCTAGGGATGATAGCCCATTTTTTCTCCATCTGTCTATAGATAAACCACCACTTAGTAGCCTACATTAAAAAGTCTCCTGGAAAAACACCACAGTAGTAGGGTTTACGGTTTTACAGTACCTGGTAAAACAAAGTCAGAGGCCAATGGAATGCATAAACCCTAAAAACACCCGTTTGGAAAGAATCTGAACCCTAATAATGGTACTTAGGGTTTTTTTCCCCTCCTCCTCCTTTTTGTTGTTCTTCTTCTTCACTGACTCCTGAGTCCTGTATTTGTTGACTGATGTTTCTTACAACTGATAGATTAGCTTTGTTGTTGTGCTCTGTGTACCCACCCCTTTCCTCTCCTCTCCTCTCCTCAAATCACAAGTACTATCAGAGAGAGACTTCTCCTCACATTATGGTAGAGAGAATCTAAGCAACTAGGTCTGCAGCATTGCACTCTGCAACCCACTCATGTCTTTTCTGCTAAAACTTTTCTCCTCAGAGCTTTTACTTGCCAAGTAAAGCTTTGCCTGGATGATCATGAGGCTGATCATCAACCTACCTACCACTGACAATCGGCACTTCTTTGTTCAACAATTTTAATTTTCTAGAATTTTAACAACAATTGAAGAATAAGTATGCAAAATACACCTGGGTGTTGTGTATTTGTAATAGTTACCCAATTGTCGGGACTAAAAACAATTTCCCATGAGTTGGGGGGTTTGATTATCAACAATTTCAACAAATATTTATTTATTTATTTATACTTTTCTTGACTAAATCTTTGGTGAATTATTTTGTGTCGAACATCAGCCGTAGGTATGGTATAAATCAGAAATGGCAACTAGGTAATAACATTATACAATATTATGGTTCTTAGCCTGGTTACACACTAATTTATTTTTTTTGGAATTGCCAAAAATAGTGAAAAAACCTACATACCGTGCCAAAAATATTTATTTGTTTTTTTTTTTTGAAAATGAGGTTCGAACAATTTTAATTTGAAATTTCTAGAATTTTTAAGAACAATTGAAGAATAAGTATGCAAAATACACCTTGTGTTGTGTATTTGTAATGGTTACCCAATTGTTGGGACTAAAAAAAATTCTCACAAGTTGGGGGTTTGATTATCAACAATTTCAACAAATGTCTATTTATTTATTTTTCTTTTCTTTTCTTTTCTTGACTAAATCTTTGGTGAATTATTTTGTGTTGAACATTGGTTATAGGTATGGTATAAATGAGAAATGGCAACTAGGTAATAATATGATATAATATTATGGTACTTAGCCTGGTTATGCACTAATTAATTTTTTTGGAATTGCCAAAAATAGTGAAAAAACCTACCTACCATGCCAAAAATCTGAAAGAAACTCTCGAGGTCACCAGTTTCATTATTCAATGTAATGCCAAATTGTAATATATTATTACTTTTTATCACCAAACGTAAATGACAAAATCAATTTAATTAAACACGTTGCTGTTGAAGCGGGCTAGGTATTACAATAGCTAATATTGAATACAAGGTTTATGATAGAATCAAATTCATAAAGCAATGTATTAATAAGGCCATGCAATTATTTTAGATTTCCAACTACATACTTATTAGTCATAATGGGCATCAAAGAAAAGCAAAGCTTGTGAAAAGTCAAGTGAACAACATCTTTTAGCAAAATTAAATTAAAACACAATGAACACATGCAGGGATGAAAATGAAAAAGAAAGAGGCAACAACAATGTTAAAAAAACCAAAAGCTTCTACATTGTGTAAGATTGTCTAGTAAAACATGGAATAAGAAAAAAGTTAGTCTTAAATTGTGCAAGAATACATTATTTGTTCAAGATGACATAAAACATGAAAAAGCTTTATAATTTTGTTCAAGCATTGGAAGGTCTTTATTGTGGATTACCATATGGGTTATTTCCTTTTGCACTTATTTTATTAAATGTCTTTTAAATGAATGATTAACATAACACCCTTGTGTGAAAAGGTAATTATAAATGGATTAATAATCTAAAACTTTATCATTGTGCATGGAATGAAAATCTTCAACTAATTCAATGAATTGCAAAATTTGTTTACTAAGGTAACTTGATTGATGTGCAAACACTTAGTGGTTTAGAATTGGAGGAATTTCAAAAGAGACATCCCTTGTTGGTTGATGATGCAATCATAATAATCTAGGAGTGAATGCAATTATAATCATTGTATAATTTTTCATGTTTTGTTGTCAAAATTTGTATTAATGTTGTAAGTCATTTAAAAGCAATCATGACAAGGTTTTTAATATATTATGGAAACATGTGATGTGATTTGGATTGAATCTAATGAAGATAGAATATTTTACATTCTTTAAACATTATAACTAATGTTTTTATTACATTGTAAAAACTTCTATTTTTAAGGAAATTTTTGAAACATGGCATATTTTGAAGGAGATTTTTAAAACATATTTTTACATTACAATGTAATGTAACATCTTGTAAGGTCCAAAAAAAAAAAATTGATGATTTTTTCAATTTACAAATGATAATACCATGGGAATATTCCCAAAAAAACATTCACCAAAAAAATGTAGGGTGGGCTCGTGGTAACATGGAACACCCATGAGTTTTTTTCTTAATTCATTATTTTAACATTCACATTTGTGTGTGTAGCAAAGATCCATTTAAAAATAAAGTTAAAAAATCTACATTCATGGGTTTTTTAAAGTTCCATGAACCTTAGACCCTTGCACACCCATTAATGACACCATAGACCCTTCCAACACTTCATTCTATTCAACCAAGCCCAATTTATGAAAAAAAACTCTTTGGCATTCTCCTTTCCATTCTTAAACAATCATGGTCCTTTTTTTATCAAGTACATTGTGGTATTATGTTTTTTTACATGTTTTTCTCTCTTTCAACTTGAAACTCATGTGTTCTTGGTGATGGTATGAACCTTCTTCATCTTCATGTGTTTTTACAAACTTCCTAACAAGCTACAAGTTTGTACAAGCTCTTAATAGAGTCAAATTTCAAGTGGGTGACCCCTTCTTCCTAGTCCAAGCCCCTTCCTTTGTGTTCTTGGAAACAATTTCATGCCTTTTTTACCTTGTTTAATTTGTTTAATTAATGTTTTCTTGCATGTGTGAACAATGGACAAGCTAATAGGTAGGGTAATTAGGCCAATGTGCAAACCTTTGGTGGCTTAAAGTTTGATGAATTTGAAAAGAGGTGTCGTTTGTTGGTGGTTTAGGGTTCCAAAGACGAAATTTAGGCCTTTTCAAGGCACGCCTATGGCATTTAAATTTTTCTAAATCCTCAAAAAATGAGGAAGATATTGTTGTTTAAAGTTGAAACGGTCTTAACAATTGTTGGTTGTGAATTGTTTTTGTTTATATTGCATAAATTACTTGCTTAGTATTCATTCATTTCCTAAACTTTTTTGTATCTTCATTTGATTGTTTATGTTATCAATGGTTTTCTTATGAGATTATAATACCATGGACTTGACAACCCAAGAAAGAGCACTTGGATAAGGGATGTTGGGTGCAACTTTCAACAATTACAAGGGAAAAGGCAACCTTCAAGGATTTCCATGGGGAAGGCACCATTGCCTTCCAACACAAACTCAAGAAAGTACAATGGAAACAAAAACAAATAAAAATTTTCAACTATTCATATAGAAGGCAAGAAGGTAGCTACTTTCCAACCCCATGTCTATGTACCTTTGAAAGTTGCTAGTCCAACAAACAAATACCTTCCATCTTGATGCCCTCTTAGTGGTGAGCTGCCTTCCACTTGAAATCCTATAGGTAGCTCTTATTGTTTTACAACAACTACCTTCCAACAAGCTACCATTTTCTAAAGAAGTAAATTTTAAATGTAACACACACAAATAGAATACACTAATATGAAAACTATGATATTATACATCAAACTATAATAAACTATTGTCATTCTAAAAATTAAGTAAGGCAAAAAAAAAAAATGCAATCACATGATACACACAAGTTCTACAATATTTACACATTATTTGCATTACTTTCACTTCAAACAACATTCCTTTCTCCCATTCCTCCAAAGTTTTCCATACAAGAATGATAGGGGTTCATCTCCAAATCTCCCTTTCACAAGACCACACAGGGTCCACATTTCTCCCATCAAAATAGGTTTTTTCATTTTAATCCATTCACCAATCCCTTTTAATGATTGGTAAACAAATATCAATCATCCATCTCCATGTGCCAACTAATCCTAATGGTTTCATCTTCAAAATAAATTAGGGGATAATAAGTAATTTGCCACTAATAATTATCTAGTTATGAAAATGCCCATAGGACTAATGTTCTACCCTTAACTTGGGTTCAAAATGATTAATGTTCATTGACAACATTGTGTTATTAGGAAAACAATATGGTACATGATAAGGACCAAACCATTGTTGCTTAAATTCCTTGCATGTTCCTTATGACCTTGGGAAACCATAAAACATCATCTTAAAACTAGAAAGATTTTCAATGGTAGTGGTTTCGTGACCACAAACCCCTATTCCACTATTAAATTATAATTGTCTTAATTAATTTTTGTTTAGTTTCATCCAATTTTTTAAATTTTGAAATGGGACTATTCAAATCTTCACAAAATCATTAATGGTATTATCATATGATGTGATAATAAAATTGAAATTATTTGTAAACATTAGTGGATGGAGGCTATACAAGAACTAAAGTGATATGTGTGTCCTATGGTGACCTTACAGGTTGTACAATAAACATATAAAACAACATTCACATGCTTCATCCCAATCATTTCATTTCTTGTTGACCAATTTGGTCAACATGTTCCCAATTACCTTATTGGTAAAGTTAACATGCCCATTACCATAATGTAGCATGTTGTAAATGTAGTGCAACATAACAAAAAAGGATCCAATAAATAAGTAATCATGTCATTGGTGAATGTAATCCTTGGTCCATGACCAATGTGAAAGGGCCCTTGAAATTATTCAAAATGCATTAATATAATAACTTGGTGATAATTATCGCCATATTGGTTGAAAGGGCCTTAACCTCCACCCATTTGGTAGTGTAGTTCATTGTCATCAATAATTATTTTTTATTGGTATGTTGCGCCATGAGTTTGATGGGACCAACAAAATTTAACCCCCATTTCATGAATGGATTTAATGGTAGTGTTGTGACCAACTTAGCATGCTAGTGTTGGTTAGGTTTCTTATTTTTTGACATTCATCACAAGATTTACAAAATGCATGGTATTCTCATGATGAATGGGCCATCAATATTGTGCATTTAAAAATTTCACAATAGTAATGTTTGTAGAAAAATGACCACCATTCATTCCTTTGTGCAATTCAATGAAGATGATAACTCCACCTCCTTTGGGTCTAAATAATGACACAATGTCATGTTTTGCCTAAGATGGTACAAGTGACCTTCCATCACGGTGACCCATAAAACCTTCAAAACAATATGTTTTCAATAGTCTAGAAGGTAATTTTCTAGGAAAGTATACGTGAAAAGGTAATTCCTAACTTGATGTAACCAATTTAATTACATAGTAAAAAGAAAAAATGTCTACCATTTAATCTATAACACCTTGGGGTTTTTTTTAATGTGGTAAATGAGAAAGTGCATTTGCCACTAAACATCTTTTTTCAAGTTTATACATAATGGTGAAGTCATATTCTAAAAACAAAAGTATTCACCATGTTATCTTGCCCAACAATTATGACATGTTAACTAGGTAGGTTGATGACATGTGTCCATGTATAAACCAAATTTATTACCTATAAGGTAATGTTTGAATTTGTGGAGAACATACACCATTGCCAACATCTCCAATTCCATGGTTGTATAATTTTGTTCCATTGTATTTAGCAAATGGGATGCATATGCAATGGGCTAATTGCATTCGCCATTAATGTTTTGGGCCAACATTGCCCTTACCACCAAGTTAAAGACATTTGTGTGTACATGGAACTCCTTGTCCCAATGTGGCACAATGAAGATAAACACTTGTACATATTTCCACTTGATGGTCTCCCATGCATCTTAGCATTCATGGGTCCATATGAAAGCCTTTGATTTTCACATTAACTTTGTGATTGGTGCCATGATGAAGGCAAAAAAATTCAAAAAATAATAATAGAATTAAGCAAAGCCATTAGAAACTCAAATGTCATGTGGTGTAGTAGGGACAAACATCTTGGTGATGTTTTTTATTTTTTTGAGTTTGATAGCTTCCCATCCTTGAAAACTATGAACCTTAAAATCATCCTTGGAAAAATCATAATTGTACATTTCTTTGGGTTAATGTTAATTTAAAACTTTTGATACTTCTCAAAACATTGTCACAATTATGGCAAATGAATGGCTAAGGTGTTGAAGATAGTAAAATCATCCAAAAAGAATTTAATGTAATCATCCAAATAATCTTTAAATGTTTTTCTTATCACCTTTTAATAGGTTGAAGGGGCATTCTTGAGTCCACATGACATGACCACCCAAACAAAAGTTCCCCAATCTATGATGAAGGCCATCTAGCAGTGGTCCTCAAGAGTTATTTGGATTTGATGATAGCCCAAACACTTGTCCAAAAAAAAAAAAAAAAAAAAAACCTCATGAACCATTACATTATCAACATTTGATCCATGAATAGTATTGGGTAGGGGTCATTTTTTGTGGTGACATTCAACTTTCAAAAGCCAATGCAAATCTTGCAATTTTTCTTGGGAACCATTATAATGCATGATAACCAAATGGCCTACTTCACTAGCTTAATGAATTTGGATGCTAACAATTTTGTTGAAATCTTACTTAACTATCATGATGTTAGGGTTCATATGATATCGCACCTGATGTGCAAGGGGTATGGTAGCATTGAGCTCAATTTTGTGTCCAACATTCATTAGGAGAAAATGCCCTTTTTTTAACCAAAAGGTTTTTTAATTATGTTGCAATTGTAACTTTTGAAATACTTGGGTTTTGCACTATTTTGCACTACTAATGACAATATATTAACTTAAGGTCAAAATACTAGTATATTTAATACTTAATTAAATAATTTTAAAAAAAGAATTAATAGACATTGATAATACATGATCATATAATTTGTTCATGAAATCATTTCCGCTTTAATTAATTCTTAAATATGAAATTTAATTTACATTCACTAAAACATTAGTATTTATAACACCCATGATGTCCTTTAGGACGACCCTTGTTGCCTCAAAAGTAATGTTTTACATGCCTTTCCAACATCCCCCAATGTCTTCCTACCATCGTTCACAATGACCTTTGGTTCAAAAAATATAAAATATAAAATAATTTCAACCCTAGTGCCACAATGTCCTCTATGAGCTTCACGGTGTCCTTCAATATTGTATCCAACACCTTCAACCTTCAACCTCTTAGTGCTTCCTAATGTTCAAAAAAGAAAAAAATCATGTACAACCTAACACTTTGGATGTTTCTAGTGTGTTTTTTCGACACCCTTGTTATTGCTTGTTATTTTGTTGTTTCATATTGACATTTTCTTCTTTTTGTTGTTCCCATCTTTCATCATCCTTGGCATTGTTCGGATGTGTTATTGTTGTTGACCAAAATTAGGTCATTCATGAACCAAAACATCGCACTAATTTGAATTTTGACTAGGGATGTTTGGTTTTGGGAATGTATGTTGAGTTGGGTTGGAACTTAGCCTAGCAAAAATCATAATGGTTCAAAGATTTTTAAAAAACATCGAAAAGTTGAGTTGATTCACTATGATAACTCTTGTTCGTGAAAACCAAACTGTTCTACAACTAGAGTTCAAAAACCACTTAATTAACTATGTTGCAACTATGTCCTCCAAAGTGCAATTCGTATTAAAGTTTACACATTATAAATATGGTGATTTAATAAATAAATTTCCACATTAGAAAATAAGCTAGTTGTTTGGTAGTTGCATTATAATTATAAATGTGTTTTGTATACAATAATTCATATGCATCGTATTTACACATGTAGTCAATTACGATTGACTTTTTGAGGAGTTGTATTGTAATTGTAACATGTAACTAAGTTAAGACTATTAAAAACGAACTACACATTGAAATTTTTTTTTGCAACTAACATTATAATTTTCATATGTGCGATTATGCCATGTGTCCAAATTTCAACGCTCCATGAAATACAAACTTTGTAATTGGTTTTCAACTATGAAGTTTTTTCGTGCAACTAGTTGGCCACTATTGTATTATTAGTTGCCCATTATTGTTCCACAACTATGGCACAACATGGCCACCCAAATGCCACTAGTTGTTGACAATTTATTAATTAGTAATTAATATGTAATATAATAATTAATTATGACCTAATTAGTTAAAATAAATAATAAAATATTCATATGAATTCATTAATAAAATTTAAATCATTATTTTCAGATAATAAATAAATATCTAAAATTGGATAATAAATTATGTAATAACTAATTATCTAAATTCACTAACTAACTAGCTTTTTAAATCTGATTAATTAATTCAAATATTTTTAATACTAAATTTTCTTAATTTAGGTGAATATTTACTATATTTTATTTGAATTCAGATCATCAATTGTCAAAATAATTATTCAGATAATTAATTATCTGAATTAATTAACTAACTAATTATCTGAATTATATTAATTAATTAATATAATAAATCCTTTAGTTATCATATATTTATGTCAAATAATTATGTCAAATGATTAATTATAAATTTCAGATTATTAAAAAAAATAATCATACACTGGAAAATTTTGTTTTGTAATTGCAACTCAATTGCAACTAGGGTGCAATTAAAAGATTTAACCCATATGTTTTGTCTTCAAAATTTCATCTCACAAACTATATAAACGAAGTGTTTTCTCTTGCATTCTCACATTAAAATACATGTGCCAAGTTGGAATGAGTTCATAAAAACTTAACCCTGAAAGCAAAACACAAAAAAATAAAAATAAAATTATGTGGCTACTTTTTAATTCATCTACCCTTTTACCTTCCTACCTACTTGCCTATCTAAGTAAATAGGTTGGTATGTAAGAGCTACCAACTTACCTACCTATGGTTATGTACCAACCTATCTAGGTAAATGTATATATTTGTATATTTGTTCCAAAATTTAATTAATATGTCACAATGGCAACTTTTGATTATGCCACATGTCATAATTTGAAACCATCTAAAATGAATAATCATAATGGACAATGAATATTAATATTTTAAAAAAAATCATTAAATTTTTTTCATAGTGCCACGTGTTAAATTTTGATGAATAGATGAAAAAATGATGTTAGCATGACATTATGGTTGTAGTCATAGGGGAATTGCATAATAATTGAAAATGAGTTACTACAACAGAGTTGCATCTAAGTTGCTATGAATTGCATAAGAATGAGATCGCATATATAGTGAGTTGAATTTCTTGCAACTCATGCAATTTGTCCAATACCACTCATGGGCGTAAAAATACAATGAATTGCAAATGGTCATTGCAACTCAAAAAATAAAATTGTAAGTCTAGTTGCAAAACACCTTTTTTTTTTCAAAGTGAATTTTATTTAATTTAAAAGATATCAAAATTGAAAAGGAAATATATTATATTAATTTGAAAAGAAAAAAATATTAAAAGGGGAAAAACGTTTATTCATTCCAAATAAAAGGTGCTTACAAAGGGCAAAATAAAACATTTGCCCCCAAGTCGCTTGTGGAAATGATATTAAAAGATTGTTAGTTGCCAATTCAAACTAAATATTAATGAATTTAATATTTAGAATGAGAGTACCAAATATAATATATTTCATAAAGATAAAATTGATTAAAAAATAATGTAGATTTATTAATTTTGATAAAATGTTATGATGAATAAATTTCATTTTCACATTAATCTAAATATGTTTCTAATTTTGATTAAAAGGTTTACATTAATTTTTTAAAAATTAAGTTAAAATTTAATGTTTTTATGTTCTCATATTTTAATTAATTAATAGATTAAAAAATTATAAAAATATGTCAATAGTTTAATTTGAAATTATAATGGAATATAACATTAATTTATTTGTATTATAAACCAAAAGCTACCATCATGTTAAATTTAGTGTTATTGCTTGTTGGAATTATGAATATTATGAAAATTAGCCATATCAAATCCATTAAAAAATGTGTGGATGCAAAGTTTAATTTTAATGGTTTAAAATACATTAAAGCATGTTCCTTTCATATGAAATAAAATGTTGAAATTTAGACCATTTAAAACAATTTATATTCATGAAAAATTTGAATTATAATTTAAGATTCTTTTTTCAAAACATAAATAATGTATTATTTAATAATCCTTTAAATTTAAAAATGTAGTTGTTGAATGAAAAGATGAAAAAAAATGCATTTGAATGTGAATCATGCACTTTTAAATAACAACCTGCACAAAGGAATATAAAGGTTTTCAAAATCTTAGTGTGATATATGGTGAAAGTAGTTTGATAGGCATGTGATTTTTGGTTAACCTATGATAATTTAATGAAAATATTAAACTTTTGAGGAATGTCAAATTTGAAATCAAGAGTTAGACTTTGAACATGTTTCAACAACCTACAAAAATGGGGAAAAAATCTAATATATATTTTAAAAATGTTATGATCAAATTTATGGGTTTAAAAGTTTTTCCCATTTCAATTTGCATTTAATTTGTGAGCATTGGTGTAATGGTCACAAATTATATCAAATTTTTTTTTTTTTTGGTTGCTTTCTTTTGTTTTCATTTTTCCTTTCTTGCAAAGATTTTATAACAACAAGTCATTTATGTTCCCATGGGTTTGATTCAATTAATAACACACATTGAAAGAAAGTTGTAATCTTACAACATATTCATGGGACATAAAAAGCAACATGATTTAATAGATTCATAATATTTTCAAGATTGCTTAAATACTTTTGATTAATGTAGTACAAAGGTATTTTCAACACATGTTTGTAAAATGATTTATGAAATTTGAAATTTTCATGTCATGGATAAAACATTATTGAATATTCCAAGAAATTATGTATTTTCAAGTTTTTGTTGTTTGAAAAAAATAATATGAAAATTACAAAATTTTCACAAATAATACAATTAATGTCAAAGATGCCAATATAAAATTAACATCCATGTACAATATATTGTGCAATAAATAACATGGATTATTTTCTTATAAGTGGTTACATTTGCATAAGGTCAATGATCACCAAATGAATTTAAAAAGACATACAAACCATTTGATCTAATTAAATCATGTTTCTTTTATGGCAAAATTTTCATATTCTATCTTATTTTGTAATGTCCATATTAGTTCTAATGGTTTTCATATGTTGCAAGGATATTTGAAATTCATATAACAAAAAATCATTAATTTTTATATTATAAATTTATTAGAATTTATAATCTAGTAATGACATTTGTAATGAAAACAATGTTGGTCATTTGCTCATATTAGTAATGATGTTCCATACCTAATATTGATTAAATGAATCTCCAAGAAAAACTAATGAAAACATGATGAGCTTAATCAATCATGAATACATAAAAGGATAATGCTTATTCAATAGAAGATTCATGCAAAGGTCTTTCTATGTATCTTTTATAAGAAAAATTGGTTTGTTAAACATGGTCTATTTAGGGGTTTAAGGTTCATGGGTTTAGACTATTAGTAACCATCAATTTTGTCACATGACATGCATAATGTTATTTTATTTTATTTATTCATATTACGTATGCAAATTTGTAACAATCATCAAATGGCATTTCGCCTTGTAAACATTCATAAAGTTTTATTCAATATTGTTGAGAATTGATTTTACAAAACAACAAAATGTCAAATGTGGATTTCAAAGATAATATTATTTACAAATATACCAATTTAACCATTATTGATCTTTTTGTTGGTATTATTCCATCTTCAAATTGTTTTATCTTGGTTAAATAATTTGACAAATAATAGGTTTTAAATATTTAAGTTTTTTTCCTCTCTTTTGAAAGATGAATATTAACCATGATGTTTAAAACATGCTTATAAAGGTATAAATGGGTTGATATCATATGGCTTGTGTTGTATAATAGTGGTATGATGCATACAATTTAATTAAATGATCAAAACACATATCAAAATAAAAATGTAGTTAAAAAAGAACATAAAAAAACATTGAGGAAAATAATACATCTTTCTTATTTTGCACAATAATGTGAACATCACTTGTTGTGTAACAATTCACGTTAGTGCAAATCACAGTGAAGGAAAAATAATAAAGTGCATGTTTGAACATAAAAACACTCATAACAAAAAATGTTCATTCAAAAATCACAATCTATGTGATGAAAAGACAATTTTACACAATTTTAATTTTTAAATTTTATGTTCAACCTTTATTCATGTATTGTGTTTGAAATACATTTTCATTGGATCATTGCGAAACTCATCATGTGTTTTCATAATTTGTTCCTTTTGCCTTTTCTGCATATAACTCCCAGATAATATTTACATAATTGTAAAAAATCAGAAAAAATTATAAGTACAGAGAAGATTGAATGCAGGTGATTTAAGTTAATCTACCTACCTAGATAACCTAGTTAAAGATTTACATAACTAGTTTAGCTTAACCACATGGCTTCTGTTGATGTCTAGGTGCCATTTAACCTAGTTTAGGTGTCACATAGATTACCTAAGTCTAGGTCTATAATAGGTGACCTAAGTCTAAGCCCAACTTATAGGTCCCACATGTTCTAACCTAGGCATCACATAAGCTACCTAGTTTGAGGTCTGGAGTAGGTGGTTTAAGTCTAGGCCTATACCTAACTACCTAGGTAGGACAAGTGGAATCCAATATAGTTTACCAAGGTTCTATCTTGGTTACCAAGTACCCTATAAAACACTTACTTTCACTTCACAGTAGTTAGGCAACAACCTATGTAGGCAGGTAAGTATGATCAATAAGTAGTAGGGAATGTTATAGGTCGCTACATAGGGAGGCAAGTAAGTAAGGCACTTGGTGGCTGTTAGGTAGGTAGACAAAACATACACGTGGATGGTTAATAGTTTAGTACATAGTTAATCATAACCATGGTTAGTTATGAGACAGGAATACAATGGAAAAGTGTTTTCCTGTCCATCCTGCATCCATCCTGCATCCATCCATCAATGTGGAGGGTGCAGGTTTTCCACTTTGGCTCATAAAAGCCCTTTTGCTTGCTTGTAGTGTTGAAGAGTGTGCTTTTAGATGCACATTCCCAAATGAATAGTGCTTGTCAATTGCACTAATAATAATATGGTATGTTAAGAGCTCTCTCCAGGCAGCCCTCTTAAGAGAGGGTGTGTGAAGAAGCCACTAGTACTTACTTCCTCTGCACAATCTGGTACCTATAGATTCACTTCATTATTGGCTAATTAGTATTCTAATCTGTTGGGAATTAGTTGCTTCAGTGCATTCCTTTTTAGTGATTAATTCTTAGCATGATTAAGCCTAGATGAAGGGCTAATTAGTAGGTGTAATTTCCAATCTCCTTGCCTTGGGGTTTGTTCCTTCATACCCATAACTTACAATTAACAAATCTGGCAGTAATTTTAGTGGTGCATTAATTTTAGTAGTGCATTCACTTCTCTTTCTTTTGCCCCTACACCTTAAAACTTAAACCCATGTAAACACTTCTTACTTAGCTCCTTAATCTAGTGCACTCACACCTCTTCCTTTTGCCCTAAACCCATGTAAACCCATGTTACTTTTAGATCCTTAATCACATCAGTTAGATCATTGATCAAATAACTTAGATCCTTAATCACATCAGTTAGATCATCAATCAAATAACTTAGATCCTTAATCACATCAGTTAGATCATTCATCAAATAACTTAGATCCTTAATCACATCAGTTAGATCATCAATCAAATACTTAGATCCTTAAGCACATCAGTTAGATCATTCATCAAATAACTTAGATCCTTAATCACATCAGTTAGATCATTCATCAAATAACTTAGATCCTTAATCACATCAGTTAGATCATTCATCAAATAACTTAGATCCTTAATCACATCAGTTAGATCATGCATCAAATAGCTTAGATCCTTAATCACATCAGTTAGATCATTAATCAAACAACTTAGATCCTTAATCACATCAGTTAGATCTTTCATCAAATAACTTAGATCCTTAATCTAATGCACTCACATCGCCAACTTCATCTTTTGTTCTATAGATTATCGATTTTTTCTTCTTCTTTTAATAAAGAGTTTTGGAGTCAAAAAGGAATTGTGTTCAAAACTCTTTTAAAATCTTTTTTGACCACCCCTCCTAAGCTCTATGTATATTGGCCCTTAAATCCTTACCCATTCTTTGGGATTCAACTTTTTTTAATTCCTTTTGTTGAATTGGAGGAGAAAGTGTAATACCATTTTCATTTCCCCCCATAATCTTGTGAGTTGGAAATAAAAGTGGGAAAATTGGGTGTAGGATTGACAATGGAGGAAAAGAATTGCCACATTTTCTTAATATTTGTCTCATACAAAATGGATTTTTACTTTTCTATCATTTTTCTTTTTTTCCTTGGGTGGGCTTTTTACTTAGAGAAAGCTTTAGCCTCAGTCTTATTCATTGAGATATTTCATTGCTGGGGGTAATCTGGGATGTGGGAGTAGTAGACTCATGTCTCATATCATACTTACAAAACAACACAAAACAAAACAAACAAACAAACAAACAAAAATTCAGGCATTTGTATTGTTTGTTTTTTATAAGGACAAAATTTGGGCAATTTGAAATGTTTCCGAGTCAAAGGTCAAAAAGTATTCATATAGAAAAGGCCAAACTTCTCGGACATACCATAGCTTCAAAGGTGCTTTTATGAATGGGGGAGGGAGCATATATAACAAATAATAGGCCAACATACCATTGAGGACCTAAATTGTATGTGAAAAAATCATGAACCCAAAAGTCTTTTCAACATACCATTGAGGACCTAAATTGTATGTGAAAAAATAATGATGAACCCAAAAGTCTTTTCAACATTTGCTTTCCATTTGTAGTTGCTTCCTTTGACGCCATGTTAAAACTCACTTACTCTGAGAATAGCTCCATGGGTGCTCAGCATGTGAGCTGGTGGAAATGTTTCTCACATCCAAGTTTAGCTATTTACTTTTTTCCAAAACCCACCCATAAGACTAAAATTGGGACTGCAAATAGGTGGGAAACTACTAATAGCAACCCTTTTGGAGCAATCAAACTATGTATGTAGCCAATCAACAGCAGCTGTTAGGGTCTGCTGTGCCCTTCTTCACCAGCCTCAGCATCATCCTGTAGCAAAATGCTTGGCCAAGACCAGTTTTCTGAGCCAAACTGGCATGTTTTGACTTTTCTTCATCCAATTCCCTTTTGCTGTGCTGGGCCACATACTGAGCACCGTTGGAGCTGCTCTCAGTAACTGATGTATGAGGATCCTTTGCATACCATGTAGTATATAGAAGCAGCTTCATCACATCCGTCAAATTATTATGTAAATTTGAAAATTCCACATCGAAAATAGAACATTTTGAAATAATATTCCAAAATTCTCCATTTTCCTTCAATTTTTTAAATTTATTTGACAAATGTTTTAAAAAAATAATTTAACATTTTCACAAATAGTATAATTGGTGTCTAAGCTGCCAAGGTACGACAATAAAGTTGGTCTGGTACCATGTTAAACTAACTCATTTATAGTCTCCCCACACTTGCTGATATGGGCTCAAAATGTAATCTCCTATCATAGACACAAAACACCAAAATAAAATGATAACTAGCTAGACATAAATATTATAAAGCTAAAATTATGGTTCCTATTCATGCTTGATGATTGTAAACCTTGTCCACACTTAGCATCATCAAATTAATATACATGTGTCGAGACCATCGATTTGGTGTTTGGTAATATCTTGATAATCGTGTATGTGAATTTGAAATTCAAATTTTAACTTAGGGTGTACCTATTTTGGTAGATTGTGTTTTGTTTTAGTTTAGTGGATTGTTTTTTTTCATGTTTTTCTTTTGTTCCATGAAGGTTGTGAAAATTTTTCTAGGCACTGAATCAATTATTATTTTGTATTTTTGAATTATTGAGAGAAATTTCATTGCATTGGTATATAATTCTTAAGGCAAAATCATCCAACCATGGCTGAATATGATGTAGACTTCTTATCTTTGTTAGCATTTCTCATTGTCTTGTTTGAATAACTTCAAGAGAATTTTCAATTGTCGGGTCATGGTATTTGTTTTGAAGTTAATTTTCAAATAGCAAAATTTTTCAATGTTCAGTGTGTTGATGGAGATATTGCAAATCTCAATGTCATCATTTCATCCATGCTTCATGACCATCAAATACCAAATTTGTTGTGTTTGCTTGGACTAGAGTTGGGTTGTTGGGTTTGACCAAGAAACACCACTTGGTATCGTGATCTTCTTATAGTTTGAATTTGATGATATGATAAGTGCTATGAAAAATTCAAAATGTCCAAAACATTTTTTTTTCTTTATTGGTGAAAGGGTTTTTTCTTTAACTTCTTTCACCTTATTGAACACCAAGATGATTTCAGTCATTACCTTTTAGATGACAAGGTTTTTCCCTTTTTATCTCGGCTCATGAAATTGTTCAAAGTTGATTCACAAGATCACACAATCATTAAGATATTCTATAATAGGAAACATAAACATGGGCAATAGTTATTGAAAATACATTTGAAATTTTGAAATGTACATTTGGAAAGTGTAAAGGGAAAATAAAATTGAATGTGATTTTCTTCCAAGATGTGGTGACATGTTGTTGCCTTTTGAATAATTTATTATTTTGACAAAGTGAGCAAGAAGTGTAAAGACTAATGAACACACTTGACCAAGAAAGGGGTAATTTGATTGAACAAAATGAATGATCAAGGTGATCATCCATGCACTCAAGGTGGTGGAGCAAAATGTTCCAATGCAACTAACATTTGCATGCAATTTGGAATGTATTCAAAACTATCCAATAATTTTAAAAGTTTTGAATTTATCATTATAAAACTATCAAATGTGTATATCATTGTTGTATCAATTGTTTTCATCACTTTTTATGTGTGCATTGAATATGCATAGATCATTACCCAAATCAAAAGAAACCTTTAGCACATACACATTATAGCCTCAATTTTCACTCACATTTGCTTCATTATTAAACAAAACAATGTTTTCATGCGTCTTGGTAACACCATCAAAATCAAGGTTAATCTTGTTTGGTCCATTAACATTTGTAATCTTTGTATTAGCTACATGATGCATTCATTTAAAAAGACTCCTACTTATGATGTGAGTGAGTCGATCAATAGTTTGCACCAAACTAACTTGGTTCATATTCACCATCTAGTTTCGTCTTTTTTTTTGTTGTATTCAAGTTGTATTTTGAACATTTCCAATATCTGAATTTTAATTTTTTTTTCCATTTTTAAAAATTCTTTTTGTTTCAATCTTACATTGGTAGTTCAAACCTTGTCAATATATTCAACCTACATTAAACTCAAATTCTCAAAAACTTCCATCATAGATTTCTAAACATTGTTGGTTTTTCTTCTCGTTCATGTATTCCCCATTTTTCTTTTGTTGGTATAGTAAAGCCATCTAAAGATGATAAAATATGCATTTGCATGCATGGTACAAATCCTAAAATTGGAACCTTTGAAAGTGTATTGTGTGGAGCATTGGTACCTAGAGTTGGATGCCTCTTAGGTGAAGAATGGGTATGGTTTGTAGTTGGAGACACATTTGGTGAAGCATCGTAAATACCCAAGTTGAATGGAATACCATATGGTGATGTTTGAACCACATTGATTGTTGGATTCCAAATTGTTGTGCATGTGGCATGAATTAGACTCATTGGAGTAGCAACTTTTGTGTTGTGCTTTGGAGTTGTAAGATTATGAAACATGAAACAACATGACAAATCATTTGAATTCCTTAAGCAGATTTGATACAAAATCGAGTTTCCTTGGAGACCAAGTTCATAAAATAATGAAGCAAGGTCATCTTAGACAAAGATTGTAAGAAAAGGATTGTAATTTGCATTTGTTTCATGCATATCATCCTTCATGTGGGAAGGATTAATGATTGGCCAATTGCCAAGAAATTTTTCCATCAATATGTGCATGCCTTGGCCAAATTGGCTTGGGAGCCTAACTTTAGACATTTTGGAATAGATAGGATCCAATATTGCTCATTGGATCCCTATGCCCACATGATAATTGAAGATTTTTTTGAAATCCCCATTCATCAAACCTCCCTTGTACTTGCATGACATGTGGTCTTTAAAGCATGGGGAGACCCTTGCTTGCATTGCCAAATCACAAATATGTTTCCATTTGTTAACCATAGTCTTCATGTGGTTATGTGGGTCCAATACCACCTATTCTAGATGCTCCATTTTTGGGGGCGTGTACGAGGGCAACAATTTCTTGGTGCTCCTAGTTAAGCTATTGTTCCTTCCTAGGTTTGGGAATTTTTAGTTATTCGGTGGTTTTTTTTCCCCTTTGGCTTTGACTACTTTTGCATGCGCCACTTGGCCCTTAGGTTCTACACCTATATTTTTAACTCATAACAATCACATGGTCAATCTATTTTGCATGATAATTGTAGTATTGACTTTGGCATTGAAGTAGTGCCAACGTCTGATTTTGCAAGACACTATTCTTACAAAAGTGCAAATGGAAACAAGACCCAAGATAACAAGAAGACAAATAAAATAAAATAAATAAATAAAAATTGTTCATTCCATTGCACAATGATCTCATGTGCATGGAATTGGAAGAATCATCCGTCCTCAACGTGGGTCTTCAATGGAAAAACAAAGTAAAAAAAATTCTTGAAAGTCTACTAAGGTTAGAAAATGAACTACAAAATGAATCAAATTCAGAAAAATCTAGTACAAATTGAGGACCTAATTGAAAACAATTTCAATGAACAAAAAGCAAAGCCGAAAACAAAATTGCATAAAACGAACATTGCGATGGAAGATATCCACTCTCAAGTGAAGCAATGCACATGAATTAAAACAAGGTGTGAACTCAAGAAGAATGACGGCTTGACAGTGCAAGGTGGGTCCAAATTGAGGACCAAATTAACATGTCATGGATGACATATGTGGACAAAAAATCATGGATGAGATTTAAATAATTTAACATCAAGTTAATTAGTCTTTTTTGGTGACATTATGGTTTATAGTTCTTAAATTTAGGAATAACAAAGATTGAGTGTTATAAAACAAATCAATCTATGGGCCCACAAATAAAGTACGAGAAGATAACAACTCAAACCATGTTAAGTGAGGGTTTAGGGTTTAGGGGTGGGGGGAACTCAGAAAACCATCGACTTTGGTGGTAAACTGAGTTTCATCCTCTCTCTCCTTTTTCCTGAGCGCCTCCACTGCTGCTACATATATTTTCACTGCTCCTACCTGTACAACTACTATAATTAGTCTCAAAAACCTTGTGCATGAAATGCTGAGTATCAGCATTTCATACTGAGATTTATTAAAATGTCTTTACTTTGCGGATACCATTGAAAGAGGGGATAGGGGGGTGAAAGGAGGCCCAAAGACAGGTTACTTTGCAGATAACCCTATTACCTCAGTTAAGGTTCATCCACAACTGAATAATAATGGACATCTAGTGGATGGTGCGCTGGTGGGTGCTGGTTCACTAACTAACCCCAGTAACTCATGATTGGGGATCTGGTTCCATGAAGTTAAGTTTGACATCATGTCAAAACTAATTGAGGATCCAACATTTGCTGAAGCTTTAAAGCTACCGAGTGCAATGCAAAATCTGATTTCTGACACAATTGAGTAACTGGAGACTGAGCCTGCTACCCAGTAGGTACTTACTTAAATCTTGCAACAGACACAGCCAAAAATGAAGCAGCAATCACAAATTGTAACTACAGCCCCAGAGTAATAACTTTTACTCTTGCTGTTAAAATCAGTAGTTATAGAGTAGATCCGCCCATCGCCGATCGCCTGCCTATGACCGAACATTTATTTATATTTTCATCATATGTGCTTCATTTTGAGTGATTTGAAATGTCATAGGCGTGCTACCTCAAGCTTTAGAAATTGTCTTTGAAGTGAAAAGGAAAAAAATAATGAAAAAATAATAAGAATGAAAATAAGCTTTTCAACTTACAAAATGCTTTTTTTTTTTTTCCTTCCCTCTATAGACCTCTCCTATTTTCAAACCTCATAACTGTCTTATTTCTTATTCATTTAAAATGATTTAAAATGTTACAGGAGTGACAACTGAAGTTTTACAAATCATCTTTGAACTCAAATAAGAACATACAAGGAATTGTTTGGGTGTATGGGAACCGACCTTTGAAGTGTTCAGTGATTTGTTTTTTTGAGTTCTTAACCCTCTTTACTTTGGGGGGCTGTAACTTTCTCATTTCTAATCTGTTTTGTTAGGATTGTTAATGTGTCAAATGCACCAAGTGGAGGGGTTCAAGTTTTGTCAAAACACCAGAAACAATGGAGCCCTCCCCTCGGATCTAGCCTGCCTGAGCGCTTAAGTGTTCGGTCACCAGCCGGTCTACCCTAGTAGGCAAAGTTGATAGGCATGTTTATTAAATAAGGTCATAAGTCATAACTTTTCCATTAGGAGCCTAAAGTTGGGCTATAGTGAACCAACAGCTATACTAGGTATAGGTACCTAGTAGGTTACTAGAGAAGTAGATGCATGCAGGTGCCTAGTACATGGGTAGGGTGCTAGACTCTAGTGCATTGTTAGTAGATAGATATTAAAAATAACTGAACTGTCCACTGTGGTTAGGTAGTAGGGAACTACACACCAATGGCAAAGGTCTCTCTCTTTTCCATCCACCATCCATCCATCCATCCATCCATGGTCCATTGGTGAGAATGGTGGCTTCTGGTTCACTCTTGCCCTGAACTTGGTTAAGAGTGATTACAAGTTGACATGTTTATGTTAAACAGGGTTGGTGAACTCTCCTCATAATCATCAGCTGGGTAGGCCTTTTTTTTTCTTTTAAATTTTGGACCACCCATGGCATCAATATCAATAAATAAAATTAAAAATTAGACCCATCAATTATCAATTTCACTATAAAAGTAACACTCTCAATTATCAATTCTTTTGATAATTTTTTTTTGGTAATAATTGTCGGTTATGCATAAGGGTTGTTGATTCTCAAATACCCACCTTGAAAACCACAAGCTATACTTATAATTACCTAGGTAGGGTAGGTTATAGGGTTTTATTTTATTTTGTTTTCACTTTATTATAAAATGTTTAGGATCTTAAGATGTTTTAGGACCAACTGATGTGTATAAACCAGTGTAGGTCGGTTATCAATAAAATGGTCGGTTATGAACAAGGGTCATAGGATATGGTACTCACAACCATCCTGCCTGAGAATCTGGATGCTTTGATTGGGTGTCAGACCACAAGTTACACCCCCATAACCTTTGACCTCTGCTTCATTAGCAACCTACTAGTTAGCACCAGGTACCATGCTGGGCTCTCATTGGCCCAATGATTTGTAACCCTCCGCTGCTAGGATGAAAATTTCACACAATCGCTCTTTCCATGGATGAAAAGAGGGCATCTTGATTCTTGCTAGGGATGGTTTACGTCCATTAACCTATGTGCTCCAGCCAGTTACCTAATCCATAACTGACCTGTGTTGAGTCTGAAATTGGTTAAGAACCAGATAGAGACCTTAGTCTTTTATCACATTATCAACCAGCCAGCCAGGGCTGAGAGTGAACCAACACCCACTAATACACAAGGAAGGAAGGATGGATGATAAGTGGTTAGGAAGCAGTTTTTTCCTATTGGGTTTCAGTTCATTTGCTGACCATTGGTGTTAGTGTAGTTGCTTTTTTTACTACCTACAAATCATCCATTCACCTAGTAGTCACCAGTGTTGGGCTGTTCTTTGATTTTGCAATGAATCAAATAGTAAGCCCATTCCAGGTATTTAATAGAAAAAAATCAGAATCAAAGAACCCCCAGATCCAGATATTTCATAACTCTCAAAGAGTCATTGGCACTATTACAAAATGTGAGTGCAGTTCATCAGTCCTTGTTCACTAGACCAGTGAATTCACTATTTTTTTCATTAGTCCCATTCATTATAACCGATGAATTCACTCAAACAAATAATATGAGTGCAGTTCATTAGTCCTTATTCTCTAGATCAATGAATTCACTATTTTTTTCATTGGTCCCATTCATTATAACCGATGAATTCACTCAAATAATATGAGTGCAATTCATTAGTCCTTGTTCACTAGACCAGTGAATTCACTATTTTTTTTCATTGGTCCCATTCATTATAACCAATGAATTCACTCAAAATTCAGTGAAATCATTTTACATACAAGGACACCTTTTCTTGGAGTGTGAGTTACATGTGCAAGAACCATTGATTCTTTGCTAGTTCTTTGACGTTTCTTACATTTCTATGAAATCTGAGTGACAGGTGAAATTTTTCAAATTTTGACCTCTACTAATTTAAGGTTATAAACTTGGGTTTTTTTATTAGATACTTGGTCTCACCTTCAGCACAGGTTTGGTACAGAATAAAGAACCGCCCCCAACACTGTTTGTCACCTGTTTCCTACCTATCTACCTATACATAGGACCTACTTCTTCCAGGATGGGTTACCAAGGTGAAATCAAATATTAGTTCTTAGTTGAAGTTCATTCACAAATGAGTCATATACATATAGTGGATGCTGTGCTGCTGGGTGCTGTTTCTATAACATCTGTCTTGCCCACCAAGCTTCATCAGAATTTATGAAACATTTGTGTATAGTTTGGAAGCTACATTTTGAGTTTGTTTCCCTTGAGTTTCTACACTCTGTAATGTAACCTGCAAATACACTAGAATTTTCTGGTTGATGCTTTCCATGGCTACAAAAATTGCCGCTGCATCATCTTGCACTCAATTTGGTTTCATGGCAAAAATTCCTCAACTCTGGGCATTTGGATTGAATCTAGTTTCCAATTTCCCACTTTCTAAGAAATTTTACACATCTAAGAAATTGCAGTGAAATATATCTGCAACAAATAATCTGATTTTAGTTAAACATGGCATATGAGTGCAGTTGCAAACCTTACAAGAATTGCACACAAAACATTGCCAGACCCATCCACCTTTTCAACATGAGTAGCATTGATCAATGAGAAGCTCTGCCATGAGGACTTCTACTACCCACCAGACTTCATCAACTCCTGGACAATGGCTGTGCAGAGAAGAATTCACCTGAAATTGTGAGGAAAACCATTCTACATAATCTGCATCATGGGTATAATTTTGTTGCATTTCTGGAATCAACCAGAAGACTTAAGTCATGTTGCATGGGTCACACCTGTAGTCCAAGATTTAGCAGCTTGAGATACTTGAGTTGCTGTTGTTGGAGTCCAAAACCAAGTGATATGGCTTAATGCCTGTCAATTATGGTAGTGAAAGACCAGGTTTTCATTCCACTTGGCTGACATGATCAATAACTATTTTATCTAAATCAACTTCAATGGAATATTAACATTTGTGCCAATTGGTGTCTTCATCAAACCACACCCACCCAACAATGTTGTTCATGTTATGCAATTACCTTCGAGCTCACACTATTAAAAATTCAAGCAACATAAGTGGATATTCACATTATTTCAAATCCACATTACAGGCAATCAAAAGCTATATTTACATTAATCAAAATCTAAATCACAAGCAACCAAGAACTCTTTTCATATTAATTGAAATACAAAGCAACAAAGAGCTATGTTCACAACACAATCAAAATCCAAATTATGGGCAACCAAGGGCTATGTTCTAAGCAAGAACTCAATGAGTAACCTACCTACCTACCTACCTTATACAAAAGCAGCCTTTTTTGGGCTGGTTTATATATAGCCAGAAAGCTATGTTAAAAATTAAAAGTGCTAAAATAAAGTGCTTTTTAAGGATTTTCAATAGCTGGAAATTGATCTAATTCTTTTTTTAAATCGCCAGAATTACATACATGATTCAAATGGGTAGCCAAAAAATATAGCAGGATATTTTAAATTTTTATTTTCGTATTTAGCTTGTTGCCAAATCTGGCTAAATATTCTTGTGGATCGTAGCCACTTTGGCTACATCACAAAAAATTGACCCCCCAAAAAAAAACACTGTTGTACAAAAGTTTTAAAAAACCATTAAAAAAAGAAGGGGATGAGAACGAATGAATGTTGGCGAAATGACTGTCTGAGCCAAATGGATGAACGTGGATGAGAAACAAGGCGCGAGAAGGAAGACCAGGAGACGAGCAAGTACGCGAGAGAAAGAGAGAGAGAGAGCGAGGCCGCGACAAAACAGCGACAGCAGAAGACGCACAAATCCAAGTGCATGACTGCGTTGCAGAGCGAGAAGAGTTGCGGAAGGAGGAGCCATCAGTAGCGGCAGTGGCGGCATCGGCATGAGGAGATGCTGCTACTCCTGCTGTTGTTGTACCGCTATCCTCGGGCGTCAAGGAAGCGACGAATGTGGAGGGGGAGGAGGAGGACGACGAAGATGAGCGGCAGACGAGACCGGTTACTAACTCAATAGCGGGGCTGGCTAAAGAAGCTGCGCAGCTGTTCCATTCCCGTTCGTACCAGAGCTGTCTTCTTATCCTCAATCAACTCCTTGTGCAGAATGAGACGGATCCTAAGGTATACCAGTTCAAAAATTCTTCCTGCCTTGTAGCATTACTTCTACTTAGGTGCCTAGTCGTTTCTTACGACAAATGCTTTTTTTCTATCCTCTTCCGTCTCCGTTCCTGTAATGCCACGCCAGTCGTGACACTTTCTCTCATTTCTTCTTTGCCCAGAATGTCTGAGGCAGTAAGGACTCAGACATTCTGTGAGCTCACTATTGTGTTTTTAGGTGAGGTAAATGCTCGATTTCAAAGATGTTGTGTGCATGACAATTCATTGGTTTTTTTTTTCTATTGTCTTTTTTTTTTTAAAATTTGAAAATTATAATATATAAAATTGATTTGATTGGATTTTGATCTTGCTTGCTTACACATAGCTCAATAAACTGCGATTAGGAGCCAATATCGTCTTCTCAGAGCAGGGTTGCTGTCTGGACACAGAAAGTGAGGGTTTAGTGACTATAGTTTTTTCAACTGTATTGGAGCATAGGAGCATTATGCATGTTTCTACTGTAATACACACAAACGCCCTGTGAAGCAGACATGAATTTTCTCCCAATGCAGGCGAATTTTTTTGGATTGGAGTTAAATTTGGGAATTCTGCAAATGAAGTGTTTTGCTGGAGGATGTCATTCTGGACAGATGTGAGAGACTATGTGTGCAGGAACTGTTAGGGTTAGGAGGATTGTTAAAAAACCTGAGTTGAGGGACATCATGTCAAAGCACTCTGTTCTCCCCAGTTAAGCCTAATTTGACATGCTCAATGTGTCCTTTTGCCTATCCTCTGTGCCCTAAAACATGGTGATCATGTATATGACTGAAGTCCTCTTCCCTTTTATCTGAAGTACCTGCTGCATGGTCTATTATTACCTATGAATGTAAGTTGTGCATATAATTTACCTTACATGTCTATGATGATTTGATTGTCTGAACCAGATGTGGCATAATGACCTTCCTTAGGTCAAAACACTATAGTTTACTGTTATTGAGGCAAGATCAGATCATCATTCTGCATGCTCTGTTTATGTTACTATGCCAATGCAATGATAAGTTTTGAGTATTGCCCATGAATTGGCACTTCACTGCTGCAGATTTTTTTGTTGTCACACTCATTTCTTGCATCCTGAGCCTTTTAGTTCTGGTAATCTCTTGGTGTGGATCCCTTAGCTTCTTGTGCAATATTGGTGCTTTTATCTTTTAGGCCCTCTACGTTCATCAATCCAGTGACCTCTAACCTTGTCATCACTGCAAACCTATTGAGTTTGTACTGATTTGTTGATTCTATTCACATCCACTATCTGGTGTTGATTTGGTGTCAGTTTTTAGCATACTAGTCCAGTACTGCCAAATTAGACACTAGAGAATTGGTTGCTGATGGTCTGCGGTATGTCCGCATGGAATAGGGCAGATACAACACAATATTGCAGTGGCAGAGTATTACCGTGATGGCTGCAGTGATCCTCAGAAGCTCTTGGAAGTGCTTGTGCAATTCAAGGTTTGTGATGATTCTTGAGTTTCTTACTTTGGATGTTGTGCAGTTCAGCTGTAAGTGGCAGTCTACTCTCAGTAAATTGGTGGCTAAGTGTTATGATGTTAAAGGAGAGGGGTTTATGAAAGCAGGGGCACAGTGAGGAGCTGGCACAAGAAACAGAAGAACAACAAGATGACTACAGCTCTTCTACTTCAGCGTCCCCCAACTTGACTGGCAGTGATGGAAGTGGGCGGCTACCTGCCACACCTGCAATGATCAGTCCTGATGTTGCCTCCATGGAAGACCATGATTCTTCTATCCCAACATTGAATACTGTATGTATTTCTCTCCTATGTACCTGCACCAAGTGGCCAATTTTATCACCCACTTGCAAGTGTGAATTTAGAGCTTTAGCCCTAGTAAGTGTGGTAAAGTGCAAAAGCTATTGGGAAGAGGATGATGAACTGCAGTCACATCTACTCAGTTTTAATTATCAACATACATGTGCTGACTGTTCTTGTGCCTACAGGCAGTGATGATGTACCACCTTCAACAGTATGCTGATGTGATATCTGGCTTGGAACCCCTGTACAGCAACATAGAGCCAATTGATGAGGCATGTTCAAACCTCCTCTGGAGTTTGTGTGCTTGCTCTGGTAGCTACTTGTCCACTTTTCCTATGCTGTGTAATATTTTGACTGGGGTTCATATCCCTTGCTTTCTGTATCTCTTGGAAATGAAAACTTCTGTCTTCTTTTCTGATGCACATTAGGTTGGGTCTTGATTGTGATGTCTTTGTGTCTGTTCTGTTTGATGGTTTGTGCACCCTGTTTTGGAGCACTGATAGCTGCACTGCAGGTGTGCCTACTAATGCTAGATATCACCCTGGCCTCTCATCAACCTGGAAAAGCTGCAGTAAGTTGCAGGTTCCTTTACTTGAGTTTATGAGAACCTGCAATTTATCTTCAAATTCATCTCTTCTGTTCTGGCTTTATATCACCTGCAGAGGAAATATAGATTTAAATAGGCTTCACAAATTTATTGCCAGCTGTGACAAATGTACAGACAATAGTCCATCAGACTTGATGTGAGGGTGATTTGGGACATTCTGGGCTAAAAGAGTTTACTGGCTACAGAAGGAGTTTCTGGTTTTCTGGCAGGAAGTCTTTTGGACTTTCTGGAAATCTTAAGGTTGTGATGCCATTTATCACCAATATCAATATGGAAGTCAAGGTGGTAATTAACAAGTGCTATGCACCTTGAAGTTTTATCAATAAACTCAACCAGAAACCAAAGAACATAAAATTCCCAGATGTGCAATAATGGGGATATGTTTCAGGAGGTACTGCAGTATATGGAGAAGATATTTGGGTATTTGCTTTCTCCAGCAGACAGTGGAAATCTAGCACCCGTAAAAGAACAACTGGCCACCCCTGCTGAGACAGAGTCTTTGCTGAACAGTACAGAACCAATACTTGAAAGGACATTTTCAGAGGAAGGCCTTGAGGAGGAAGCCCTCAGCCTGGGTGAGCTAGACATTGAACCAAGTCAGGCCATGATGAGCCAAGGAAAAGGACTCTTCCTGCAGTGGACCTGAAGCTGGTGCTGCACCTCTATAGAGCTCGCTTCTTCTTACTGACAGGGAACCTGAAGGCCAGCAAGCAAGAGATTAAGTCTGCACAGAACCTTTCCCAGGACCATTTGCCTGCACTTCTCCTCAAGGCACAGTTGGAGTATTCACAAGGAAATTACCACAAAGCTATTAAGCAGCTTATAGCCTGTAGCAGCAGCAGTGCACGTGGGGAACCAGGAAGCTTGAATGCGATGCTTCTATCAAACCTTGGTTGGATCTATCTTGTCTCAGGAAAGAGCAGACTGCTACTCTTTACTTCACAAAAGCTTTGCATTCTTTCACTTGTTCACATATCAGCCAACCCCAATCAGTGCCCAAATTTTCTCAAGACCGGTCACTAGCCATAGTCTACAATGCAAGTATTCTGCAGCTTTCTTGTGGAAATCCCAAGCTAGCTGCTTGTTGCTTCCAGGAAGCTGCAGCTCTTTACTACACCTGGCCACTCCTCTGGCTATGTCTGGCAGAGTGCTGCATGCTGGCACTGGAAAAAGGACTTTTAGCAAAATCCTTGCCAAAGAGAGAAGATGTCAGGGTGATGGTCATTGGAGAAGGAAAATGGAGGAGAGTTTTTCTCCCTACCAGAAGCTTGGGTCCAACAGTTGCAAGTGCAAAACTGGGATTGCAGGTTGATGTTGATGCAGTGGAGGATATGGAATTGCTCATTCCTCAAGAAGACAGGAAGTGGTTTGTGGCAGGCAAGCTGTATGAGTTATCATTGAACTTTGCTATTCAGTGTTTGAGAACTGCAATTTGCTTGATTGACCAGTGGGAGGCAATACCTGCAGAGGCTGTGACTGCAGCTGCAGCTGAAGAGGTAAAGGATAATGATAGTATCAAGCTGACAGATAAGAAGGGTGGGTCTAGTAATGCTGCTGGCAGGCCAGCTGGGGAATGGAAAGATCGTAAAGGGATTATGGCAGCTGTGGCAGCATATGAGAACCAAAGAGGTATTGAGGCAGCAGGATTGAAAGTCGGGGCTTTATCAGCACTTGCCTACTGTCAATTGAGCATTGAGGATCCATTACAGGCTCTCCATTCAGCAGAGGAGCTGTTGCGGCAGCCAGCTTGTGCCTGTCCATATGCCCTTCTAGCCCACATATATGCTGCCGAAGCTCTCTGCCAGCTACAGATGCCACAAGAAGGCTGATCATCTGTCCACCTGCCTTTTGGAGAGCAGCATGACCACAACAGAGCCTTCTGGTGCTGCAGAAGAGAGCGTCAAGTGGAGAAGTGGTGACAATAGTGAGGTGAGTGGGGATGGGAAGACAGTACTACTTATCCTGTGGGGGCTTTGGGTGAAGCTGTGAGTGTGGCTTGGTTAACTGGCTCTTGAGCATGGGCTTTGCTACTTCTGGATCTTGCTGCAGTACATAGGGTGCAAGGTGATTTCCATCAAGCGCATCAATGGGCAATACAGGCTTTTACCATTACACCAACCAATGCTGTGGCAATGTTAGCAGTAGTGTATACAGAACTTCGAATGGGCCACTCTGAAGAGGCAGTCACCTTGTTGAAGCATTATCGTCACTTGTGTTGTTGTGAGCCGAAGCAATGGTTCATGGCAAACATGAGTTAGGCATCTGTTCTTCTCCCTTTTGGTTGGCTACTAGCACCTTCCCTTGTAGTTGTATACTTTGTAATGTAGTGTTGAATTGAAGGGAAGTGTAAGATTTAGCATGTGAAAATTTGGCTCATTGTAGTCACTGTTTTTTGGCTCACTGGATGAATTTACTAGGAAGGTTGGAGGCTAGCACGTACTGCAATATCCTTGAGTAGTTCCCACCTTTTTCTGCTCTCATGAGTCATAAAAAGGGCTACAAAATTAATCCTCCTCTATCATGAGATGACTCTCTAAAGGAGAGCTGACACGCGGTTCATCTTCCAAACAAGAAGCCCATACTGTTATTCTACACTAAATTGATTTACTGACCATTAGCCTACTTGAAGGAGGCAGGAGAAAGTACCATACCGTAGTTGGGTTGCTTTATTATGGTGTGTGCAATTTGTTTTGGTGGTAACACAAGTGCTTGGTAGTCAGTTCATACGGGCAATTCACAATTCTGGAGTTAATTGATAGTTCCTTAGTTATATTGGTTGCAACCTGCTGTTGTTCAACTACTCTTTGGAACATTTTCTTGTCCATAGTTTGATAGTACATAGATTCTATAGGTAGTTCTTTTATCGGTGCCACCCATCATTCACCTGCTATTTGGGAACATTTTTTTGGTCCGCTTTGGTCGGCCATAGATTCTATAGTTCTATTAGCCTCACCAATTGTTCAATAACTATTTGGAATTTAGGTATGCAGCTGGTAACAGAACTTTTCGAATGTGCACCATTATTGGGAAGAGACACAAAGAATGCATGCCAATATACTATCAAATACAAGTATTAGGAAATATTGATTTTGCCCAAAAGAAAACTAGTGTTGTGGAGCCATATTTGAATGCCATACCTATTTTCATCTGCCAATTTTTGTTAGAATTATTTTTAGATTCACTGATTTATGGTAAATTTTGGCTTTTCTGAAAGTATAGAAATTGGTGAGTACATGATCCAATTCTAGATTACTGTGCACTTGATGAATAGTGCATAAACATTTGGAATTATTAGCCTTTGCCTTGGTAGGCAAGGATATTGTATTTAGATTCATTGTAGAGTATGTTGAAGCTTGAGATTAGAGTTGTAATATGTTTTTGAAGGATTTTGGTTTCTTTTAGAGAGTTTTTTTGAAGATTATATTTTTGCATGATGAAATATTTGAATTTTCATAATTCTTCTTTTGCCTTAAGATACTTTTTAATGTTCATGGCAAGGCCACAGTGTGACACACCCCCTTGTTTCCTTTGCATTTGTAGGGCACATGCTATCATGCAATCAAGGTCATTGATTGCACCTTACAATATTCTTACAGGGAATTTCCTTGTAACCTGAAGAATTTCCCTGCCATGGGCACAATTTCAAGCGGTCGATGATTAGGGTTTAAGGATCCAGAATTGCATTACTTTTGTAACTGCTAGAATCAAAAGTGTGAATCTTTGGAAGGTTTTTCATCATTTCATGTGGATCACAATAGTCTCTTCTCTTGCTATAGAGCTGTCAATGGCATTTTGGTCATAGTTCTATTTGTCTAGTCTTTTTGTAGATGACAGTGTTGCTCAAAGCTCTCAAATGGACTTCAAATGGCTAAGCTCTTGAGTCATCGGTGCATGGGAGGGCATATGGAGTATTGTGCTTGCAATAGTGTAGTAACAGTTAAGTACATGAACCATTTAGATCAGGGTATCACATTTCTGGAAGTTAGCTCTTGTTATGGTTTGCCTCCTCTAGTTATATGCCCCGCATTGTCTTTTGTCTTGTTCTTTGTTGCTTATCTGCTCTATCTGTATTAGGCGTGAGGTTTTACAACACAAGGCCCATGGCCAGCATTTGTGAATACATGATATATATTAAATTTGGATGGATGTGTGTAACGCAAGTGATGTTCACAAGTAGCCCACTTCACTGAGCTTCAAGGGTGAACAGAATTTTTATTTTAGGGGAAATTCGCCAAATGGCAATGTTTTTACAAAGTAGTAAAATCTGGATTTTTAAGTTGCCAAATTTCAACAAAAATCTCAAAAAAAACTTTTAAATTTGCCAAATGCTACATTAAGTCTGGTAGGTCGTTATAAATATAGAAGAAAGCTACCAAAAAAAATTAGTTTTAGTTTTTTAAATTGCCAAATCTGGTTAAATCATCTTAAGGATGATTGTCACCTTAGTTAGCTACATGACAAAATTGAAAAAACAAACCTTGTGCAGTACTAGTAATAAGCTTTTCAAGAATAGCCAGGGCCAAGATGAGAACATCTTGTTGACTTGTAGGGTAATAAAATCAAATGTTAGCAATCAAATTTTGAGATTGTTGCTCATTTCACGTTTTCATTTGGTTTTGTTGCTGAATTCAATATGGAATTCTTAAGGTTACTTCAGAATGAGGTAGTCATGTTCTACTTGAAGCTGGGATTTAGTCATTGGTGTGATGACTTGTGATGTCAGAGGTACTTCTGCAGGAAAATCAAACTTGAGATGACAATTTATCTTGACATCAGTTGTTGGATGATCAAAGAAGCTTTTATGGAAGATTGGTAAAAAATATAGGCATTATTTGAAAGTAAAGGTAATAGATATGATTAGTCTATAAGATCAAAATCGGCATGCCAGTATTACTTGAAAACATGTGATTGTGCAAACAATATTTTTGTAAATGGCAGTGTATATGACTCATTGTTCCCATTTTGCAGATTGAAATGTTAGATCACAGAGCAAATTCAAAGAGATCTGCAGACAAGCATACTCCAAGACCATGAAAAGAACAATTTCACTACTAAAATGAGAGCAAACATGCTACAAAAATTGCTACCACTCTTAGAAGTTATTAACATTTATTTTGTAAGAATCCTCCAAATCATCCAAATAGAACTTGATATTCAAAATTTGAACTCCCCAATTTTTATTGTCTTCTTGACAACTTTCTTCATTTTCCATTTTTCAAAGCCTTTCATTTGATGGTATGGCGGAGCCAATGTGAGTGTCCCCTCCATCACAACCTACATAAATGTCATCAATAAAAACAGTATTGTTCTAATAGTTTTTTTTAGTTTTTTTTGTGTATTTTAGGGTTGAGTTTCCCCTTTTTCCTAGTTGTTGATATCTTGTTGAATGTGTAATCTATATAACCTAAATTTCAAGTAATCATTGATTTATTATAACACAAATTACATGACAAAAACATTCGTTTCCATCACACATGTATTTTCTTTTACAAATTGCGATAGAAAAAATAATTACAATTATTAAAAATATATACTTGTATGATTCAATTGATAGAAATTGACATTTGATCATATGATGTTTGAATACAACAAGAAACCAATAGGAAATGTTAACCACTAAAGCCCTAAGTTATTTATTGAATTTATCAAATCATTTAAACTGATTATGATTTTACATATATACCTTGGTATAGTTTATTAGCTTGGTTTCAAGAAAAACACACAATATCCATAACGAAGAAGAAAATGAATCACTAATTATTTTGAAACATTTACAATTGAAAAAAACTTCATCAAATTTACAATATATCATACACAATTTTCGTATAGATTCCCAACAAAGAGTTGATATATTTGAATCTTTTTCTCCATATGAATTTCTTAGTAAAGTTAAAAGGATTAATAACAGGCATTGTCATCGATTTCACCAAGATCATTTTCAATATAACACTCATAATCTATATGAATACAAAATATCAAAAATACCAATAATCCAAAACTACATGATACCATCACAAAAGATTGACTTAGAAAATTATGCTTGGTCAATGTCCATTATAATTTTTTTTTAAATGTCAATATTTTACATGAATGCAAAGAATTGAAACTCAAAAGACACCAATCAATTATTAAGAGTTTTAGTTGAAAATAAAATTCATGAACATAAAGACAATAAAATAAATTACCCATTTTATGACGATGAACTTGAAACATGTTGGAAGAAAACATTCATAATACAATAATCCAACAAAATGACATAGAAGAAGAAAATGAATGTGAACAAAAATAAATACAATATATTTTATGCAACACAAACATGATTAGTTATGACATACAAATAACCAAAAGCCTTGAAACTATGAAAAATAAAAAACAACCATGATAAATTCAAATTTATGATATCAATGTCATCATAGATTACCCAAACAATAGAATCATATGTTGAATGATTTACACTAAATTTTTAAAAAATTTATCAATGCTGAAATTTCACCATCCATATTGTTCAAAAAAAAAGCCATACACATAGATGATAATTCACAACAACTTAAAATACATGAATTACTCGAAATCCACACAAAAACAAACTCTTTATGTAACAACATGAAACACATGACCTTTAATTATGATGATGTCCATTCCCCCATATCTTAAAAAATATCATAATCAAAAAATATATATTAAATAATTTACATTTTTTCTTAAAACATTCATAGAAATGAATTCCACTAATCAATTATTACAATATGTAGGGGGTGATGCAAGTATAAGCAAAACAAAAATCATCAAAGATATCCAAGAATATTTTTTCAAAATGAACAATGACAAGCAACTCCACATTACAATATATACCACAAACGTAGCTTCATTAATAGGTGGGACAATTATCCATTCTTTACTTTGCTTATCAATTGATAAAATAACAATTATAAATAAATCCTAAACAATAATTGACAATTGGTCCATATTCAATTTATGATCATCAATGAAATAACAATGGTAGGTTGCACCATGCTTGCTACAATGCATTTGAAATTACAAAAATAAAAATCAAGTATATTACCATTTATAGGACAACGTAATGTTTATAGGAATTTGTTTTACAATTTACACCTATCATTGACACACCATTATATTCAACAAACATCAAACCAACTTTTGAATTCACAAATTTGAACCAAAAAAAAGTAATAGGGAAAAATATATGGGAGAATTACATTCACCCAAATAACATCATATTGACAAAACAAATGTGACAAAACAAATATATCAGATGTGCAACTATATTGCAAAACCTTCAAAATGGAAAGATTTCATATTTAGATTTAGATTTATTAACAACATGTTTTCTCACTACTTTAAATGTCAATCTATTCAATGATCCATGGATGACAACAACTTTCATAATACCTAAAAATGAATTACAAAACACAATCAATAACCAAATGATACGCATTAATTCAATAGAGTCAAAACAAAAATGTTACATTATAATGGCTAAAACAATTAAATATGTAGTGACCAAAAATGTTACATTGTGCTTACCCAAAAAATTGAATACATAATGACATCCAATACTTCATAAGACAAATTATTTCCATTAATAAAACCAAAAGAATTGCACCTTTTTGAAAAAATATAAAGGAATGATAATCATTAAAAACCTATATCCTAAATTAGGGATCGCCAATGGAACCATTGGGTACATTCAAAATGTTATAATCACTAAATCCCAATGGATTCAACAAAATCATTTGATGCACCCTTCTATAAATGTTTTTTTTATATTTAAACAAATTCATTCAAAATCATAACACTTTACAAAACATAACCTTGCAAGGTCTACCAAAGAATGTAATGCTAATAATACCCATATCAAAAAGCTTCCAATATCATCACCACATACCAAAATCAAATGCCTCCAAAATGAAATGAAATCAAAAACAACAAAAACATTGAAATATCAAATGACTCAAAAAATGACCTTAATGATTATGATACCATTGATTATGAGCATGACCTTCAATTTTTTTTAAAAGATGAATATATCCTTCTTGATTCAAACAAATGGCTAAGTGACCAACATCTAAGAACTATTATGCAAATACTATATGTTGGAAAATTACAATCATAGGATATGAACAACATACATATGCAATCATAGTAAACACATGTGGATTTGTAAGAAAATGCATTCAACACATATTCAAAACAACAATCATTGGATCTTAGTAAAATTACAAATATCCACTCCTAGTTTATAGTGCACAATATACCATTCAAAACACCAATGACAAAAAACTTACCAAATGAAATAATTGAATTATTATGCAAACTTATAAATGTTCATATATGAAAAAATATGAAAAATGCAAATGGAAGTTTTATAACCAACTTTCCACCTACCGATTCTTCCATTTAGTAAGGTTTTTTTTGTCATCACATCTTCACTAGTAATGTGTAGTAGCACAAAATCCAAGTTAATATATAGCCATGGCTAATTGTAGATTGAATTAATGAAAATAATATTGCTACAAAGGGTAGAAGATTGCGACATGATTGTGCAGATCATCATCAAGTGGCATGCACATATGTATGCAATGTTATATATCAAAAAATAACAATAACATGTTTGAATTTTTTATCATTTTTGTGAATAATTACATAGGTGTGGGGCACTAATAAATGACCCATATTTTCCATCATTAAAACATGATGGAATAGAACAAAAATTAACAACCAAATTTGTACATATATTAACATGAAACCTAATGAATGTCATGTTGAATTTTTTAAATTTAAATAGTATGAAATTTAATTATAATTTATATTTCAGTTTAATATTTTAATTAAAATAATTATTATCGTATAATATAATCATATTTATTCTATATAATTAATTAATAAAATTTGATCAATTTCAATTTCAGTTTTCTTTGTAAATGCACACATCTTGATCAAAACTAGGAACATATTTATTCAAACAAACATTGAAAAATAAATATCTATAAGAACATTTTAACAAAGTTGACAAGTTTACATTATTTTTATGAATGATATGTCTATGAAGTTAATTAATCTTAATAAACTCATTTTAAACATCAATTTCATTATGGTGGAAAGTGGCATCAAACAATGTTTTAATATTAACTCCACACATGATTTGAGGCTCAACATTTTATTTTGCAACTTCTAACCACCTTCTTTTTTGGAATGGGTAAACATTTTAAAAAGTTACTTTCTCCTTTGAAATCAATAAAAAAAAATTCCCTTTCAACTTAGTTCACTTTTAAAGTAAACCCTAGACCCCCCCACCCTTTTTCCCTTTTCAAATTCTTGATGAAGAATCATTTCAAACATTTCAATTCATGTATACCTAAGGTGATTTCAATCAAATTTTCTCGTCATGCAAATTTAAAATGTGTGTTTAGCATCCCACACCCATGAAATCACAAGCATCCCAACTCATTATGTTAAAATGTGTTTATTGACTATGGATAATGATTCATGTAGAACCCTATAATGTGTGGAAGCTTACACAATTTGTCCAAAATCTTTCTTTTTCTTTTAAACTTGTGTCATTTATAATGTCTAATTTAAAAACACATTTAAACCCAAGTTCAACCACATGTTGACCTATCATACTTATCCAAGTGTTTACTTCCCAAATGAATGGAATTTAATAATGTATATGTAGTACGTAACACTCATATTAAGAAGGTTGGGGTTTTTCCTCAGGAAAATTAAATTAAATCATTTTAATTTTTTTAAACATGTGTATTTATCTTTTTGACTTAATCTTATATGTAAAAGAATAAATACACATGTTTAATAATAATAATAATAAAATAATTTAATTTTCATTGAAAATGTTATTTCTAAATCAAAGAAGTCTAACATTGCTTCTTGAAACAAGTTAAAGCAATTTGATTGTTCAAGAGTAAGGTTGTATTAAAGGTCATACTATGATCAATATATTGAAAGTTGATTAGATTGTGTGGATAGTAGTTAACTAATAGTGGTTAGGTCTATCGTTTAGTATTTTTATTGGCCATATTGGCTAGTATTTTTTTAAAAAATGAATAGACTTGTATGTAGGACTTTGTAATAAAAAATTTAACATAACAAACATTGTCATTTTTTTCTTTGAACTTGGAAAGCTTCACCTTAAGTTTGTTTATGAATTTAATAGAAAATAAATATTTGTTTTGCTTATATCCAACCAACAAAAATGATGAACAATTTACATAATGTTAAGACATAAAAAAGGTGGATGTTGAATGAATGGAAATGTACTACAAGCAAATTCTTGAATTGTCAAATTATTACTTTACAAATCAAGGCTACCAATAGCTATATGACCATTGTGCTCAAAGCAAGTCCTCATCCATACATTTGGTTGACCACAATTGGTGTGAAAAATAATATATTGATCTGACACAAGGAAGTTGCAATAATCTATAAAAAGAATGGACGACCTGAAGGTTATAATGCATTTTTCATTTAACCTATCAATAAGAATAGATCCAAATCAATGCAAGTTGTTGCTTCAAATAAGGCAAGCTTGCATTGCACCGATTGCAATCAAACCATGCATATTGTTCAATATTGTCAAAGTCATGAGAAAGGAACATCAATAATCACTTTGGGGTGGTTACTCTTTGTCTATTTTATGTTTTAGCTTGTGAAATAAAGGAGTATAATCTTGTATGTTATGAAATAATTGAGCTCAACCTACATAAAGCACCAACTTGTTAATTTATGATCTCATTCAAAATGTTGGATTAATATGTCCATGAGTGTATCCTAATAAAAATATTCATGCAAAACAATTGCAAACATCTCCAAAACATTGAAATTCTCAAATACATCCATATACATGGTGAAATGGAGGTAGGCTTAATTCATTTCAACATTAAGTGAATTATGTTCCTTTTTAAGGCCCCTCCATGAATGCATCTCATGAAATAGCCCCCTTGGTGAATACATTTAGTGAAATAGACCCTTTAGTGAATCAACTTTAGTTTAAAGCCCCATTGTGAAGTAGGCTCATGAATTGTACCCACATTTGCAATTAGTGAATACCAATAGCAACAATAGTATTCAAGATCTATTAAACCTCCTCAACTACCATTAGAATTTCCTTGTTTAATGTGCAATAAGCCCAATCATCAATTAATAAATTGTTTTTAAAAATTAAAAATTTAGGTTATGTTTTTAAATAAACAATACTAAATGTGGAACTTAAACCAACAAAACCAAACAATGTAAATCTTAACAACTTAACATGGTGGCTACAATGACCACAAAAAGTAAAACAATATCAGAACAACAAGCTTTTAAAAAATAAAATAAAATTGAAAGCTAAAGGTGAGGTGTTGCCAATTGGAATGAAGATGAATGGCTATGAAACTTTTACTGATATCATTTAATAGATGCAACAAATTACACTACCAATAAAATTAAGTTGAAAACACCCACATAAGATTGGAATACGTGTCAAATGGGACTTTTAGAGACAATAGAACTATAAACTCCAACAATTGTGTTGTGCTTTACATATTGATTCAACCAATGATAACCACTAAAATACTCAAATCAATAGAGGATAGTTTGCAAGATATTGAGCAACAAGTCACTAATTATATTTAAAAACTAAGTTAATTATTAAAAATTGCTCGTGATCTTAAATAACTCCTATCATTGAACCTCAAACTTATGAAGCCAATAATTGTTAAAAAAGTTGTCACAAAGCATATTATTGCATCTATAGTCATATATCACCACACAACAACCATATCCTAGGTTCAAATTGGTAAAAATATTGTTGGTAATGATGTTTTATTTGACAAAGGATTTAAAACTAATATTATCATGGGCAATTTGAGAATCAAAAAATGATTGCCTAAACTTCAAAGTAAGATGGCATATTGTACTATAATTAAACCAATTAATTTTATCAAAGATTTGAAATCCTTGTTCATGGAATATCATACAATGTAATGCCCTTCACCATGATGCGAAACAATGTATGGATTCAAAATATTCCATGTTGTTTGCAAAACCTCAACTTTAAGATGTTTGAGATTTTTATGATTGGGGTAATAATTTAGTAACCATCCAAGGGAATGGTATTGTTTGAATCATTGTTGTCACAAAAAATCTTGGTAATTAAACAAAAGGACCTAAAGTATTTTTGTGCTATGATTTCCAAGATGAAATTACTAATTGGGAAAATTATTAAAATCAACCTCATTTATTCCCAATTAGAACCATTTTTACCAATCGTATCTATCAATCTTCTTAACCCAAAATTAGTGCAATTGGTATATTTATTATTAACCCATATGAACTTCTAGTAGTTTATCACTAATTAGATGTTGTGTATGTATTAGAATTTATCCAATTGAATATAGATTTTTACAAATTGAGATTGGTGAAATGTCTATACACAAAATGGAATGAGGGTGTGAATCCAACAATTATAGCTTGCTAGCTAGCCTCTTATTGAAACACAAATTGACAAAGTCAATTTGGGAACATTGGAGACTACGCTATATGTGAAGGTGAATGTTACCTTTGAACTAACACACAATGGAGTTGGTTACTTTACTTTGCAAGTTCAAGGTTTTTTTCACATCGATACATAAATTTGAAAAACATTCCACCAAAATTGGTTCAACATTTAATCAAATTTGATACATTGATACCACAAACTCATCAAATGAGGTACCAAATAAATCATAATGTGATGCAATTGCCAAAAATAATATCGATCAATTATTAGATACATAATTCACATAACTCATGGAGGATGCAAGATGGTTTTCCTCAATTGTAATTGTTCCAAAAAATAATAATGGCAAGTTTTGGATTTGTGTGAATTTTTGAAAGTTGAATGTTACAATGAAAGATTCATATCCATTATTGCTTACCAATGAAGTTTTCAATATTGTCATAGGTTATTCATTTTTGGATGGTTTTGCAAATTATCACCAAATTTCTACAACATTAGAATATTGATAGAAAATAACCTTTGTAATTGATAAAGGAGCTTTTGTTTGGTTTGTTATGTTGTTAGATGTCAAAAGTATTGTACCAATGACCTATCAACGTGATTGCATGTTTATAAAAAATGAACAAAATATATAAATCTTTTTAGAAAATCCAAAGTATGCTGGTTTGGCTCAGGCAAATGGCTTTGGCAATAGCGTGTGTTGCCATGGCTGGTAGTAGAGTAGGCCTAAACCTGCAGAAAAGAGTGTAATAGATATGATCTAACTGCTGCTCAGTGTTTCTGAATGGCCCATCATAATGATTCGCCCAGGTGGTTTGCTATTAATAGCAAACCTATTTGCTGTCCTGATTTCAGTTTTATGGGTGGGATCGCAAAAGAGTACATAACTAAACTTGGATGTGAAAAATATTTTCACAGGGATCACATACTGAGCACCATTGGAGATGCTGTTTTGACGCTCTTATGGAAATATCAGACACCTATTCTACAAGAAGAAGATCCCAAAGTGTTTGTTTGTCTTCAAGTTGTACTTGCTATATTTTGTCCAAAGTTACACTTGTGATAGCCATTTGAGCCTCTTATAGTGTGCGAAACTAACCAACTGTGCAAGAAAAGCTCAAAATGTTTTGTCATTAACTTCTCACGACGTAACTCTCATAGTATGTTAATCTTACAAAGAAGATTTCCATTATGGAGCAAAAAGCTCCAATTGGCAAGATTATAGTGTTGGATGAGAATTGCCCATTGTAGTTAGTTACAAAAATCGCCATTAGTAGAAAGCCGCAAATGGCCCCAAAAAAAATGTTCTGGTGGACAAGAAAGGCACCATGGTACTAGTTACAAAAATTGTGTTAATAAAAAGCTCCAAATGGCAAGATATGTTCCGATGGATGAGATGGGTGGGTGCATTTTACTAGTTAGTAAAAAGCTCCAAAATGGCAAGATATACGTCCTTGCAAACAAATTGTATTTGATAACGGTGCTAGCCCTACCAGTTGGGGCTCCTAGAAAGCGTTGGGGTGAGCTCGTAGCGACAAGCCTTGGGTGAACCAGCACCTACACCTGAACCATGGTAAAAAATGCCATAAATTATTTAAATTGCTTCTAAATATTAAAAAAAATCTGATTCTTACACTAAATCAGGTTCCTTGGGGCATTTGTCCAAATCTAACATTTTCTTGAAAATCCCATTCCTACACTAAATCAGGTTCCCTGGGAGATTTGTCCAAATCTAACATTTCTTGAAAATCCCATTCCTACACTAAATTAGGTTCACTGGGAGATTTGTCCAAGTCTAACATTTCTTGAAAATCCCATTCCTACACTAAATCAGGTTCCCTGGGAGATTTGTCCAAATCTAACATTTCTTGAAAATCCGATTCCTATACTAAATCAGGTTCCAGGGGGGATTTGTCCAAATCTAACATTTTCTTGAAAATCCCATTCCTACACTAAATCAGGTTCCCTGGGAGATTTGTCCAAATCTAACATTTTCTTGAAAATCCCATTCCTACACTAAATCAGGTTCCC
>Ga0116227_10000608_pt1 | contig 71601 bp, 47 predicted proteins | sample S1TSphgellanicum_FD_89693 | JGI IMG/M metagenome (GOLD analysis project Ga0116227, IMG submission 89693) | Host-associated microbial communities from peat moss isolated from Minnesota, USA - S1T2_Fb - Sphagnum magellanicum MG | ecosystem: Host-associated > Plants > Peat moss > Unclassified... | reverse complement strand
TTTTTGTTTGTTTTTTGTCTCCCCTTGTTTGGTTCTTTCTGTGGCTTCCTGAGGAAGTGTTAGCCTTGCTGTTTCTTCTTCATCGTGAGAATGGAGATTTCTCTATTCTTATGAAAGATATTTCTTTGATCTACGAGATGTGCACTCTGCAGTTGCATGCAGTGATGATGCAAGTTTTTTTCTGGACTTGTCACTGAGACTACCATTGAATGATTCATATATGTGGCTGCAATATTGGGTCCCAAAGGAAGCGAAAAATGCAGAATTCATCAACAAATCTCAAGTGCACAACTTCAAGGACAAGATTCTCCTCAGGAACTGTCCTCAAGAGTTCCTTTGTGGAGAATCCATATGAGGATGCAATCTCTGGTCCTGAAGGCTGTGAACTGCCCGTTTCCACCTTCTCCACCAAATGGGAAGAGTTCAAGTTTTACAAGCTTAGATTGCTCTTGAAGATTGTGAATTATGCAAACATAGGAGGCAAAAGTGGGAGTCACCTTTGAAATGACAAAAACCTCTACTCTCCTTGGTTGCATCCATCCTCAACTCCCATCATCCTCACATCTTGTGAACTTGGTGATTGTAAGAATGTGCCCATTGTGCTCACCGCATGAAAGTGTGGCCTAGCTTGGTTTGGCAAAAGCCATTGGAAGGATTTGTCCTTTCCTACTAAGTAGTGCATGTAGCTCAATGTTGCATTGGAAGGATTCATGCTTTCTTTGTTTAGTAGTTCATGTAGCTCAAGGTGGCATTGGAAGAATTCGTCCTTCCTTTGCTAAGTAGTTCATGTAGCTCAATGTGGCATTGGGAGGATTTGTGCGTTCTTACTAAGTATTTCATTTAGTTCAATATGCAGCATTGGAACAATTGAGCATTAAGAAGATGAATTGTGTGTTTGTGATTCCGCACTTCCTTGTGCTAGTTTATTTAGTTGCTTGTTATGCATCCTTGGAGTGTGTGTCATATTCTAGCTATTTATTGCTAATCCATCGTTTTTCTTAATCGATAAGATTTGACATCTCATTGGACTTGGTGCTATCTAACTTGGTGTATTATTGCACTAGGGTGTTGTCTTTGTGTTCTCCTATGCTTGGATGGAGGTTTTTCTATCTTCCACAAGGTAATAGAAGGTATGTATGTTCACTCAAAAAAGAGAAGGAAAATAATAGCTAGTGTCAATGAGTATACCTATCTAGATGATATATGTACGTGAATAATTTGGTTCACATGAATTTGTTATCTTGTGTTGGGGTTACACAACAATGAAGGAGGTTCATCTTTTTCATGTATTTTATTTTTTTTACAATAATACCATGGTACCTTTTTCAGGTTTGGCTTTGAGGTGTTGAATAATTATTTCATTTTTCAAAATTCATTTTGGTGATAAATAAAAGATCATTTATGGAATTTATGTATTAAATATACACAAAGGTCTTTTTTGGCAAGTTATTTGGAATCTAAACTTAGACCCTCTAACAAAATGAGATGTTTGATCACATTTCTTATTGTTTCTTTTTGTAAAATTTTGAATTTCACCAAACTACACCTAGTATGAAGATCTTGTCAATTATTGAGTACCTTGTATGCAATTGTGGACTGACTTGAAGCTCCTAAGTTTTTCTCTTGTTTTTGTATTTTGCTCTTCCTTGATGTTGTTGTGTATGCAAGACCTTGTTATTCCCCCTCTAGTTCTTTTTTCAATGTTGTTAATTACAACTCAAGGTTACATACTTTTTTTCACTTCTACCTTGACAATGGATTTAGTTGTTTTGCGCTTGAGAAAATTGTGTTTTCAACTCTTATTTTTTTGGTTTGACCTCCAATACTCTTTTCTTAAACTTTGCTTATATAGCCTTCTTGTGGGACTTCCTTTCAACTTAACCTTCTTCTTCAATTCTATCTACACTTCCTTCATAAAAGACATCACATTTGCAACAATCCTAATTATCGTGAAGAAGAGGAAAGCCACGCCACGTGGTATGGTAGAAAATTTAGGCATCACATAAAACTAGGTTGATTCTCAAATTTTTGATGTTGTGGAGAATAATTTTTTTATATTTCAACATTTCAAATAGATAATTTCTAAAATTTAGAAATTTTCAAAACTAATTTAATTATTGCAAAACTTGAAAAGGTATTACAATAGTCATTTTGCATACTTCATACACCCTTTCCACATACCATGTGCAATATGTACAAATTCAAATTTTAAAAATGGCTTCAAGGTTTCTTTCTCTTTTGGTAATCAACGATACAAAACCTTAAACCTTAACAAAGTTTACCATTACATTCCAAAATGATTCATAATCTTCTATTCCCTTTTATCATAAAAGCATATAAACAAAAATGGAAAAAATGTAATAAAATAACAATGACCCTACAACTATCCAACTTTATAAGATCAATTTTACACATTTCATCAACATACCTTTCTTTATTTAAAATGTGTCATGGACATCTAAACATGTTTTACCCACATATTGGAAGCACATTGAACTTGGGAGCCACCCAATCCCCTAAAATTAAAAAATAATAACTTTTAACAGCATCCTAAAATTATTAGCTTATAATGGTTTGGTGAGGAAATCATGATATATGCAAAAATTTCATAATGAGATTTTAAGCAAATTCTAACCACCATAAAAATGTTTTGAGAAGAAATAGGTTTATCATGAAAACATTTTGGAATTTTAGGTATTCATGATTAGATTGAGAGCTCATATGGAAGGTAAGAACATATGAACATTTAACATTTTTATTTTATATCCATTGTGGAGAGTTTTCTGACATCATATCAAGCTGTTTAATTAGATATGATTGTTCTCCGAATTACATTATGAATGATTACAAATTGTTTTTGTAAACTATTGTTTTGACTTTAAAAAAATTCATAACTATCTAAGAACACCTTTGTTTTACCACTACGATCCCACTATCTTGTAATTCACATGGAAAATTTTATAATCATATTAAAATAACTTAGTTCAAACATGTTTTGACTTTTCAAATCTCCTTTAAAAAATCAAAACTCCATGAGATTCCCAATCCTCAAGTGAAAATGTAACTTGAGGGTTGAATATTCTTTCAATTCACTCCCACACATGTCTCACTTGGTTTGAAATTGTGTTTCATTTTTTTTGGCTTATGTCATACTCTGATTTTTATTTTGATTCATTTCTTTTTATTTTAGTTTAGTTGTTAACATTCTTTAATGATGAATAGTGCAAGAATAAATTAATGAAAATGTCGACATTTGGTGCATTAGCTTGAATTCCAAAATGCATGTTTATAAAAGATAAACATAACAAGAGGTGAAGATCCAACCTTAGGATATTAGGGGAAAAATAATTTAATAAGTTAAACCTTAGAATCTTGAAATCTTTTAAAAGATGATTTTTATGTAGAGGGGATGGCCCAAGTGTGGGGAAAAATAGGATAGATGGGAAGATAAGGTTCATTAAAATTTGTTTAACATTTTTGGAATGGAATTTATAGAATTTGAAAAGAAATTCAAAAATTAGTACCCACTTGGAGCTTGTGGTTGGGTGGTAAATCATGTCTTTAATGTAAATTTTGATGGTTAAATACTCTTGATAATGTTCGTGTTGTGAAATGCATGTGAAGGAATCGATGGTTGGAAATTTTTTAAGTGCCAAGTGTTTCAACTGTTGTGTTGGACATCAAATGGTTTGTTGTAAAAGACATTAAGCTTGATCATTGGCCATCAAGGAAATAAAGAGAAGTGAATGAGTTTAAGTGATTTATAGGGGCCTAGGAAATCATTGTTTTGATTTTTTTTAATTAAAAATTTCTATTTGTGCACAATAGAGGAGGACTATAATATTAGCTTCAGTTGTGGGTTTATATATAAATAAATTACAATAATGATGATGGAGATTGTAGTGCAAATGTTTTTTTAAAATTTTTTTTGAAGAGAATAATATAATTATTAACCCATGCCCTCAAACTACATGGATTTTCAGAGGATTAAACACACAAGGAATGTTATTTGTAATTTCCACTACCTTAGCACCAAGTCAAAGGAGAGTGGGCCAATAAATAATTTAACATAATTTGGTAAGTTACATTGAGGCAAAAGGCAAAGGAAAGAATATATAAATGTTTTTAAATTTTTAATTTCACCTTTCATGTTGTTGGCACCCTTGCATAAAGGTCATTGATTATAAAATTGGCTCTTATGAGTGATGAATATGATGGAATGAAAATAGATGTTTATTACTTATATGATTTGGAAGTTCAAGTGGCAATTGTGAAATGAGATTTGAAACTTATTTAGATGTCTTTGACAAAATGTGTTTGTTCTATCATGAATAATGGTTGGAATGAAACATTGTTAACATACTTGATTTTTTTTGCAAACATTTTTTTTAATGCAATTTATTCCACGACATAACTATTTGAAACTAGTATGGTTGCTTATTTTCCCACCCATGTTAAATATGTTATAATGGTTATGAGGTTTGTTAAAGTTGTACAAGTTCTATTTAACATGAATAAGCAATTGGAAGCTTGTGGGCACTCTCAATACTACTAAACATTCACATGTTGTGTGGCCTTGTGCTTCACATTATTTTATTTTCATAGTTGAAGCCATTTGTAAGTTTGATCATTTAAAAGATGTGATAGAAGCATATTGATGAAGTTTGTTATGAGAAATTGTTCTTTATATATTTTATGGAACATGTGAGGTAAAAACATATTTTGGGGTATGTTACGAAATAATAAAATATTTTTAAATTATTATTTAAATTGAATATATTTTAATATATTCTCATAATCTTAAATAATCTATTTGTATTTAAGTAAGTTATAATAATTGATAAATTCTATTTTTTTCATCAATTTGGACCCCACTATTTTTTGCGTTCATTTGAAAATGAAAATGGAAGTAACTTCCCATGGGTTTTGATAATCATTTTTCAAACTTTGAATCAAATGGATCCCACTCATAAAATGACAATCAAATGATTCAAATACTTTTTTAAAAAACTCAAGAAGATGAAGAACCACAAGAAGACAACAACCAAAAAAAGAGGTAAGGAGCATCATCATTGTGATGATGAACCCAAAAGTGGTGGATGTGTGTGCCAAAGATTCAAACAATTTGTTTTGTATATTTTTCTATCACATCAAAACTTCTATTACAACAACTATGATTTGTTCTAATTAATCTCACCTTATTTTTGGCATGGATGTAATTTTAATGGCACACAACATTGTATAAGTTAAGACTTATAGGATTGAAGGGTGTATGCCAAGAAATTGGAAAGAGAGACACAAAGGGACACAAGGTGCCCTTGCATTCCTATGAATGGTTCTTGGCATGATGCAAAGTTGTCCTTATAGGGCTTCAAATGTCCATTCTTGTGGCTTGTCCTCTTTTTAATAAAAATTGTGCATTTTAATATTATTTGTTGTTATCAATGGAAAGGAACGTATGTTCAATTTGGTTTTTAAACCAAAAAAACCCTAATTTTTTGGAATTTTCAAAAAATTTACCAATGTCAATTGGGTAGTTCTCATATTTTTGAACAAATTTTTGATGTCAATTATTTTAAAAGTTAAAAGAGAACTAGACTCATTCTTGAAATTATTTTTTCAAAATCTAATACCCTAATTGGTTTTTAGACTATCATCAAAATAAGAATTGTCAATTTTCAAATCAATTTTCAAGTGTGTTGGTATGAAATTTGAACTTAAGTCTTTTTTTAATAGACTTAAGTATTAAGCATAAAATCACATTTAAGTAAAACATATTAATGTTTTTATTTAATGTTCATTCATCCTAATGGTTTTAAAATTAAGACTATTAACATGTGTAAACTTGAAATGTAAAGTTCAACTTCTTTTTTGCACACATAAGTGTTTGTGACATAGTGGTTAATGTTTTTTAGTCCATTTTTAAAAGATATTGGGTTCAAACCTTGTAATGATAATGGGTAGGTGGTTTTACCTATTTGGGTTTTTATAAACCTATAAAATTGTGAGAATTTGCTTTTAAGGTTCACTTGATAACCTTCAAGGGTATTAAGTTTGAGTCTCTATGGTACCTAACCAGTTTTCAAAATGTTGATTTTTAATTTAGGGTTTTAAAAAAACTAGATTGAGAATTGAATTGAAAATTGTTGGACTATTAATTATTGTCCAACACTAGTTTTTTTTTTTTTTTGTATGTCCAACACAATTATGAAACCATGCATCGTTAGTTCTTAGTGCATTGTTGCTTTGTAAGATTTCTCTTATCGTATACCTTGGAATTTGAAGTTCATATTAATATGTTATACTAATATTTGTTATGTGAATGTTAGTAGATGTATATTGTAACTAAATTGTATTCTTCAAATTTTGTTTCACTCTTCATGACAGTAAATTGACAACATTTGAATGATGCCCCAATTGTTATGGAAAATGCAAAGTTCATAGATAGGCCAAATTATAAGACAATGTTAGGAAAATGAGTCCATTGATGAAGACAAATTGAGGTCATTCGAAAAAGAGATAAAAGAGTGCTTGTGAACAGGTGATTGTAGGTGCAAAGGACATCTTTAACAACTAATTCAAAATCAAGAAACTGAAAGATACCCATATTTGTGATGAATGAACAATTAACATAGACTAATAAACAAAGTGTTTTTTCAAGCCTTATTATTGTTAAATGAATTCCCTGAAAGCTTTCATTACTTTTTAATGAGGTTTATGGAAGAGTCCATTATGCATTTTGAGAATTACACTTGCAAAAACAAACTTGTGATGTGTAAGTTGTATATGTTAAAAAGGGATGCATATTTAAAAAGACTTAAGGTTAATCACATGGTTGTTGTTTGTGTTTATTAGTTTTCAAACCATGCAACACTGTGGAAGCTTTATACTTCCAAAATTAATCATCTACATTTTACGATATCAAAAGTTATGCAACAATCAACTTTAAATAAAAATCAAACCCATCGTTAGACTTTTGGTTTGAACTAATATTGCAATTTTTGGACAAAAATACGTAGACTACTATTGGAGACCGAGTCTATTTTAATCTTGCAATTTTGGGTATGAGAGGAGGGGGAAAAAAAAAAAACAAAATCAAAGTTGATGAGAAATTAAGTAATGTTGATTTTGCACACTTTTTTTTATATAATATATAAAACCTTCAATTTTTTTTCCTCAAAATTATAATATGTTGTATAAGTGATAGGCAAATTGTGCATTCTTCATTTCTTTTGTGTACAAAAACCTTGATCTTTTTCAAAATTGTAATTGACAAAAGGATTGTGCATTCTTACTTCTACAACAACAAATCAATTACATAAAAAAAGACAACAATTCGACTTTTCTTTTTCCCTAATCGTACTTTTACATTGAGTAGTTTCATAAGCTTAGGAAAACCTTGAATCTCCTTACTATGGTAGGGCTTTAAAATTAACATAATCATCCTTCATGAGAAATTTGACACTATGATTAGTTGTGTCAAATTGTGAATTACAAGCTTTGACCTCTATTTCATTAACAATCTAACATTTAGCACAAGGTACTACCTTGGATTTTTATTTGCTCAAAGATGTTATAACCTTTTGTTGCTTGGTTGAAGAAAGATTTCATGACTACTCTCTCCACAAGGAAGAAAATAGGACATCTTCATCTTCATGAGGGATGGTTACATTTGGTAACCACCTCAAGCATGTTAACTATCTTACATGCTCTCACATGCAATTACTTAGTTTATAACATTTTTTTGTCAAAAGGCGTTGGTTGAGTTGGAATCCAATTTTAAGAACTTTCGTAGCTCGTGTTTTAAGAAAACGCATCTTCCCCTTAGCTTTCCAATTACAAGTTATGTGTGCAATGAATTATCACTTCATCATCAAGTTATTGATTTTCACTAGAAAATCAAGCCATGCAAGCTTTGAAAAGAAAAAAAAAAGGAAAAACAATTTTGGTTGCAATCTTTTGTTTTGCAAGAAACCAAAATTTCATCCTCGTTCTTGTGAAGTTTGTTTGAACCTAGAACTTACCATATGTTGTAGGGGAGGAAGGAAAGTAAGTAGGTAGGTTGAAAATCACAAAATCAAGTGACATAAGCTTTGCATAGAAAGCCAAAAAAAATCAAATTTGTTGCAAATTTTTTTAGATTAAATGTGTGAATTTTTAGACCCAACTAATAATAATAATAATAATTTGCTTCTTTAGTGTAAATTCAACTAATTTTGCTAAAATTTGGGAAAATTTTGTCAAAAATTTTATACCATTAAAATGAAAAAAGAAACACAGGTAGGTAGGTAGGGAGCAAGTGATAGGTACTCGTACCTACCTACCTAGATTACACACCTGCCTTTCCACGTGACGGTGGCGCCCCAGTAACTCGTCTCAAACAGATGACATCTGGATTGAGACGTGAATTGTCACCTGGAAGACGCCCGTCAGGAGGAGTCAGAAACCTGTCTTGGTCAGGCGCCGTGCGTTGTTCCCGCTGCTGCGCTTCAAATGCTCCCGTGCGCCCCCCACGACGAGGGAAGAACTGCGTTGTGAGTGCCGCTTTGTGCACTGTCGGTGGTTGCTGGAGCGTCGGATTCTTTGTCCCAGGAATGTGCCGATGCAGCATCTGCAACAGAAAAAAATTTGGTCCAAGTTAGCCACCTGAGCTGGTAGAATTTCCGTCCCGAGAAAACAGGGAAAAATCAGCCATAGAGCTCCTTCTCGTTCTGAAGAGCAGCTTCTTCGACTTGTACTTTTTGTTTTTGTTCCGAGCAGATGTGATGCTGTCTTGATTTCTGTATCTTGGAATTTTGGAACGCTTTGTTGTCAGACGCTGTAATAGTGGAGGAGGAGGCCAGCGTGTTTTTGTTCTGTGTAGAGGAAAAAATAAATAGATATGTTGCTCTGGAATGTGAAGGCGTTGTGGCAGCAGCTATTTCCCGTTTCTTGCTCTCATTGTTGGAGACGTTTTAATGAGTGAGAGAGTTATCTCACAGTTGCAGACATGGGGAATTGCGAACGCCTTGAGTGTAGTTTTGCGATGTGAGAGGTGAGAGAGACTTAATATGATATGAACTCTGGCGGATTTCGGAGGATTAGATTGTCTTCGAACTTGACACTACGTTTTAGACGGTCTCCCATGCCTGCTGACACCTGTAATGCGGAAGTAACGAAGCGAGGAGGAGCAGATGCAGATTGGGAGCTTGAAAGTCTCTCCGACATTTACCCGGAGCTCTTTCAATCTGATCACAACACTTATTACTCTTGTCTTCGGATCGACGACCAGGAGGAGGAGACTAGCGATTCTTCCTGCTTCACACGCCTGCCAGATCTTGATTGCTCGGCCTATCAGATATGGGAACAAGAAGATGAAGAAGTTGTAGATTCTTTTCTGCTTCCGATATCGATTTCCAGCGTTTGCACTGAAGGCATTGTTAACGATATGAGGTATGGTGGCTTGTTTCTTGAATCCGATCTGGAGCAGACTGCTCCTGAGTTTGCTTTCGGTGAAACTGCTGCACGAGAGAACATCGGACGTTGCTGCCGTGCAAAATTTGCTATTGCTCGCAATGCATACTACGAGCAGAGGGAGAATCTTCGGAGTTTGACGCCGGTGGCTTCGTCGCAATTATCACTGGCAGTGGCCGGCGATGCACAAAACGCTGCTTCAGGACGACATGCTGCTACAGATGAGATCATGGAAAGCTTAAGTACGGAGACTTTCGTTGAAAGCTGCTTGGTTGCCGTTTCTCCAAGTGCGTCGTCGTCGCTGGAACAACAACCACCAGCCGCAGCAAAATGTCCGATGATTTCACACAGTAGTGAAAGCAGCTCCGGAGCCTCCAGTAACACCTCTGCACTTCACAAGCTTCCTCCTCCTGGTGCAGCAAGATCCGTCGACGAGGCACATCATCATCACCGCGGCAACAACAACAACAAGCGGACACGTAAACGACTAGTACTGAAGAAGAAGGTGGCAGCAGTCGATGCAATTGCGGACACCTGTGACTCAGACTCCAAGCGTCTTGCCGCCAATGGAAAGCACACTAAGACGTCATCATCTGCTGCAGTCACGTACCAAGACTCAACTGCAACGATGTACATTGCCACTCGCCAGCGAGAAAAAACAGACCAGCAGGCGGCTGGCGCAAGCAGCTCCAGCAGTTTGCAGAGGAGCCGAGATCACGTGAATGAGAACAAGAGCCTGGCTAAGAAGACAGCCAGAAAAGGCAAAAGACATCATCGCAATGGGACGAGACTTCCTGCAGCAGCCGTTGCCACGCTCCAGGACTGGACGGCTGCAAACTGTACCGTTGATTCAGCGTATCCTTCCAAGGAAGTGAAGACAGAACTTGCTGAGAGCACAGGCCTACACTTCAGCCAGGTTTGCCATTCAAGATCCTTCTCCCCTCTCCCTGAACCCTAAACCCAGAAAACAGTCCGTACAAACCTTTGCTATTCTTCGATTGTTGATGATAGGCTGGGTGTTCAATCAGCACACAATGCAGTGCAGAGCTTTTGGTTGATGTCGCAGCTCTTCAGAAACATAGGGGTTAGGGTTTAGGCAGTGTTTCAATGCCTTGATGCTTGCACAAGAGATCTGTATTTTCACAGTGACTGGATCACAGTGACGAATACCTTCAGATGATTTTTGATTCTAATTCTTACAGCAGAGTGTAACTTCTTGTGTCTTCAGGTTTCAAACTGGCTTTCATGTTGGAGAGACAAGCATAATTTGCAGAGACAAATGCGGAACTTGAAGGCCATGGTAGCCATAGCAGGAGGCACAAGCACCAGAGCCCGATTGAAGACCATGGCCACAGCAGGAGGCACAAGCACCAGAGCACAATTGAGGACATAGAAAAACCCTACAAATTTTCAACCATATTAGATGATGTTCCCAGATAATAGTTCTGCTTCAGACATTTTCACTGCAAGTTTGAAATTGCCCAACTGGAGGAGCTTGTCAAAGCAAGAGACAATTGTTAAAGATTGTTCAGATTAGCTGTTCACTGTTCTCATTGTTTTGTTTGAGGACCTTTTGCCAGACACACAAGCTTGCCTTTCCTGGTGGAGAAGAAACCAGTCTTGTACACTTGAAGCCACAGATGACATTTTCATGTGGCTTACAGGCACCAGCCAAATCACTCTTTTGGGATTGTGTGTAGGTATCTTCAAACTTCCTTCTTGAACTCTGCATCATCTGTACCGGAGTCTTCAACATGAGAGTCTCAGCTCTCACTACAGGTACACTGCTGGCATACATTTAGGGTTTTTGACAATATATGCAAGTGCAAATGAGAATGTAGGGTTTTTGAACCAGGATAGATTCAAAGTGCATTTCAGTTTACTTTCCTTTCAAGTGCAAGAAGTGAAGTGAGTGGGTATCCTTGGAGGAAGAAATCAAAGGAATACATTGCATTGCTGTTTAGCAAGAGAATTGTGGATGGAGAGACAAAAACTCAGAGTGCCAAACCAGATAACATGAGACCATGAGTATGCCTAGGAGAATCATCATCAGTCAATGCAAGAAAACTGACATACATGATGCAAATAGTGAAGGGTCCATAAGGTAAAACTAAGTTTTTGTATGTCAGCTAGAAGCAGATGCATCTGACATGCCACCAAACCCTTCTGTTGCTGTTCTTCTTCTTCTTCTATAGGAAATCAAACCCACCGTGTCAGAAAGGACACACTTTTTACAAATGTAAGGTTTTGTGAGGGGTGTGTGAGGGATGGTGGAGAGAGAGAATGGTAGAGAAGATTTGGATTTGCAGATCTGGGTGTTTGTTCTTGTGGAGAGTGTGGTGGCATTGGTGCACCTTGGCAAAAAGGGATTCCAAGAGTGATCAGTGTTACTGGCTGCTGATATGCAAATCAATCCAGAATGACAATCGTTGATGACCTGCATGTTACAGGTATGTCTTTCTACTTTTAAGCTTTGGCAATTTATTTTCTTTGTGCTTTTCATACTAACTATTCCATATTTGGAATTGTTGCATGTTACATATATAGAGAGAAGATTGCCCTTGGAAGGCTTGAACATTTGCAGAAATTATTATTCCCTGTAAAGAGTTTTGTGGTAATTGTATCAGTTGGGAAGAGTTTCAACTGGAGATATCCTATTGAACCTTCCCGTTGTTTGTTGATAAAAGTTAAGCACTTGAGTAACTTGTCATCATCCTAAGTCCTTTTCTCTTTTTTCATCCATGTAGTTATGGGCATTGCTTCAAAATAAACTACCACTCTGTAATCTGACAAACATAATGGATTTTGAGGGCAGATTCTGCACACTTTTCAGGCATCTTAAATTGCAGAAGATGGCCTTCTTTGGAAAGAGTGTTTGATTTTGAGAGTAGTGCTGGTTTTGAAGAAACCAAAGCACTAATTATAGCAGAATCTGCCCTCGGTATTCCTTAATGCCAGGGAAGGCATCTCTAGGGTGCATTTTGTGCCTAGTTTGCCAATCGGTTTCAGCCTATCCGCCCAGTGGTGTATTTTGAGCCTTTTAGCTTTCTTTCTTTTGGGTTGACAAATTAGTTTTCATTCTGCAATTCAACGGGATGGGCAGTTTTAATTACAAATGCATTTGACATGATGAGGTGACAAAATTTTGACCTGAACATCATCAAATCATATCAAATTAACAAAAATGAAGGAAAAGTTTGAACTTCTTCCAAGTAACCCAAACTAAGAATTCTTTGATTTTCCATGTTCCACCACACCACTTCAAACATCCATCTGCTTCAATCCATATTTTTTCAACTTTATGTCACATATTGACACGAGCATCAAAGTGAAGCTCATAAGTGACTCTTGATAGTATTTTGCTGAGATTTGAGGAATAAGATCTTAATTCACAACTTATTAATAACTTAGTTAAAAATGTCTTCCTCTCCTCTTCATTCACTCCCTGAGTGAACTAGTTGTCCACTTATAAGGATCCCTGGATAAAATTAAAAACCCAAGTATTTTTTGCGGGTTGCTTCTAAACATTATAAATGCTCAATTGTAATAACACTAAATCATGATCCAATTTTAACATTTCTTAGATAAATGTCTTTCAAAGAGTGAGGGCCTCACTCAACAGGTAATGTACCAATGTAGTTGCTGGTTCATTTTAGCCCCTCAACCGATGTCAGGTGTACTTCTTCTCCCTTGTAGTCAACTAATTCTGATGCCATTCAGCATGGGTGTTGGTCTAAGAGAATTGCCAAGACCTAATGGGCAGGCCTTGACAATTCTGTTAGACCTAATCACAGCTGTAGACAGACACCAGGGAGTGTGCAGGGTTTTGGTTTTAGTACATAATCCATGGTTTTATCTTGAAGAGGTTTTGAGTAAAGTAACTCAATGTGTAGTGTAGTGGCTCTGATCTTTCTGGGGCCCTAATGAACCAGTAGCCACCAAGTGCACCCATGAGGAGTGGACGGTGAATGGACAGAAAACACTTTTTCCACTTTGTTGCTATTTCATGGTGGTTAGCTCAGCTTCTCTTTTTGCTACCTATCTACTAGCAACAAAAACCACTCGCCCATACTTAGGTACTAAATAAGGACCCACTTTTACACAGTTGAGGCCAAGGTTGCTCCCAAATGGAATACTCTTATTGGTGTAGCCACTGAAATTAGCACCAAGGACTTTACAACAGGGGTCAAGGCTAAACTGACCACTGTTTGGCCTTGTGATGGTCCAAGGGCAAAAACAAAGATACCTATGGGTCTCAGAAGCCAGTTCCCAGACCAGACATTGGTGCCAATGTTGTAATAATAAAATACCATTTTATTTCACGAAATTTACACCAACTTAATGAAATTCTGTGCAACTGTTATAAACTGTGGGTACTTATCACCTCTCCCATTCATTAGATGAGGTGCCTCCCAAGTTCTTTTTTTTGCAATGAAACAATTTGATTTGCCCATCATTCAAAAAAAGTGAAGCTATGGAGGTTTTATTTTGAGGTTTAAAGTTGGTCCCTTTTGGCCCAACTAAATAGGTGAAAGGAGGAAAACATTTGCCAAACCATATGGGAGAAACGTGAGGTGCTAGTGGGGACTCTTTGTTGTCAGGAACTTGGGAAATCTTTTGCTTTGACTGACACCTCCCGCCCTCCCCCCTCTCAAAACAAAACAAAACAAAACAAAAACAAAAAAGCTTGCATGTAAAGTAGACTGTCCACTGTCCAAGTGGAAAGTGAGCAGTGGAGAGTCCACTCTCCACACGGAACACAACCTAAAACCCCCCCTCGCCCCCAACCATAAGAAAAGAAGAGAGGCCCCTTCACTCCATGACGCACTCCATGACGTGACTTCTCATCGGTTGCATGAAAATTCTACTCCTAAAGTTGGCTGCTACTATTTTTGGCCTGGACTGATAGCCCTTCCTAAGAACACCCTAGTTTTTGTCTCTTCGTGTTCGATCTCTTGGATCTCTCTCCATTTTGGTCCCTTCTTTATTTTGTCTCAAGCATATGAAAGATTGAAGACTTGGGTTATTATGTTCTTTTTTTGAAAGCTTGGTTTCAACTTTCAACCCTTTGCATCATTTAGTTCACCCAGTGTCATGCATGGTTAAGTGCATGGTTGTCTTCATGGACTCCCATGGTCAACACTTGTCTGGTCAAATGCAAGACAATTTTTTTTTGTCTTGCATATGTTGTCACTTCTTCTTAACTTTGAACCTTTAAACCTCTCAAGAGAAGGGTCAAATTGCCCTTTACTCACATTACAACTCGTAGCCTAGTTATGTCCAAATTTATTTTATCCAAACTTTGCATGAACATCAATCAAACTTAACAAGCATTGTGCAAGTCATAGCACTAACATCTACAAAATTTAGGTGAGACATTAAATATCCCCCATCAAGCTCTATTAGCCGTTGTTCTCGGACACCTTGCCCCACCACCAAAGCTACCACCTAGCCACCCAAGGGGCCTACCTCTCATCATCTGTAGAGTGCCATCGACTAACTTTGGAAGCTTTCGTCGTTGACAACATTCACTTTTTGGATTGTAGAACACTCCCATGTTCTATGTGAACTTCCATGCACACATGGATTTGAAATTTGTCTAAACATAAAGTGGTATAGGGGTTAGGGTTTCAGCTTGCAAAAATCAAAATCAAAGGTGCACCAGAACCCCAACAAAATTGAACTCATTTTTTGTGTCATTTTCATTTTGGGAAGCTCATAATGCACTTTAGTGCAACATAGCAATTGTGTAATTGACAATTTAAAGTCTATTTTGCATTTCTTTTTTGTTATGTTTAAGGTTTGCGTGTAACAATGGAGTTGTTGCAAGGGGAGCCGCCATGTGAACTCAATGCAAATCTACCTGAAAAGCTTTAATCCCTTGCTCCAAACAACATCACTACTAATCAGAGTTGTCTTGCTATGGAAGACATCGACAGTGCAGGAAAGTCTAACAATGTAAAGGATGATGAAGGAAACATAAACAACCACTAAACACATACGATGCCACTGGCAATGTCATCAATTGAAGCCACTTGCTTCAAGAGGTGCTACCCATTCATGCACAATAGGATACTTACATGATCTTCCTACTTGGGCACAAGAAATATATCGACATTATCTCTAATGTTCCTATATGATGGGTGTTAGGGGTAAGTTCCTCACTTGAACTTTGTTCTTCCTTGCAATTTTACCATTTTTTTTGTGTTAATATGTTGTTGTTGGTTAATTTCTATGTGCATAATCTTTGTTGTTTGTCTTCTTCCATTTGATTTTGCACAACCAAACCCTAAAAACTAGGAAGATTGACATCCCTAAACCAAACAAGAAAATTGTAATATGTTACAATATTCTTTAATTCCAACTGTTAATAAATTTTTGTCATTTTTTTTCTCTATGTTTAAGGTGGGAATCAAACAAATAGGGCATAATAAACATAATCAGCTAACCACTAGAGGCAAATTTTAGGTTATGTAGCTTGCCACATGAAACAAATAAGGTGCACTATGTTAGATTTCACAAAAGTATAAGTCAACTGTAAAGAATTGGGTGTAGGTCATTGAAGTTATTCTGCATTCACATTTTACTTCAACACAATTTACTTCAAGATATGGCAATGTTAAAATTGGTTTTATAATCTATTTACTTGTTTGTCATTGTTTCTAATCAGTTCATATATATTTTTTAAAATCGGAATCATGTTTGCAACAATTATTTTGCCATCTAATGTGGTTAATTTGAATTTTCTTAATATGTAGCTTGGCAAAAAAAAAAACTACAATGTGTTATTTATCACAATTTTGTAGATTGAATGTTGGGGTGTTGTTGTGTTTTCAATTCTGGCATGTTCATGTGTAAGTCTTTGGAGGTCCTTCCCACATAACCAGAATTTTTAAATGCAGCATGCAACAAATCAAGAGAACATGTGTGACCTTATATCTTGAAAATGAATATGAAGAACTTGCAATTGAAACACATTTTGATTACAAGTGGCCTAACAACCTATTGGTAATTGGCCTTCCTTCCAATGTAAGTTTTGCAAGGTTTGCATGAAAAATAATAACATTTTTTCTCATCATAGAATGATGAACCAATGCACTTCTTACAAGGGGAAAGAGCTGCTGAATATATACATGAACTGGAACAATAGTGAAACCAAGGAAATAATTATGTTAGGTTTGAAGTTTGGCAAGACCATATATGGCCAAAACAAACATCTTGCTATAGATGAAGCAAATCTTCCTCCTAAATGGACTGCACCATATCCAAGATTTGGGGAAACATGGGTTATGCCACCTCCACACCCTAGACAAGGTAAAAAGGACATATGTATCATTAGTAGTGATGATGACTTCTTGTTTATTCCACATAAACACAAGGGTAAACAACCGAGTGTTGCTAAACTATCCATTTCTAAGAACAATTCATGTGTACAAGATGTTCCCAAGGAGAAGGCGAAAGTTCATGCCCAAAACAAAACTGCCACATCAATCTTTTGTTTGCAATCGAATGCAAACTAGTCCATTAAAATTCCACAAATAAATTTGACATATTTAAATAGAGTTGAAGTGGAGGCAAAGGCACTAACCATTGCAAAACCTTTCACAATCGAAAGTGATTGTGAACTACCTCCTCCTCCAAAAGAAATGTTAATGACGGGTTATTTGCCTTGTTGTTAGAAACGAACATAGTTGTGGATTGGATTCTTATGCAAGATCCTAAAGAGTGCATGGTAATCTTTATGAACATTGAAACAATAAGAACTTTATGCAACAATCTTGTTATTGCATTTGGGCAATGGTACTTATATATTTTTGTAAGTCTACATCCACCACCCCTTCAACTTTTTTCAAATTTTGCACCCATTTTTTCATTTTCATGCTGCATTTGTAATCTACATCCACTAATTAACTTCTACATCATGTTCTAGGAAAATAAAAGTATTGATAGAAGTGGTCATATAAAAGCTAAATTGTGAAAATTTGTTTGGCTACATGGACATCCAATGGGGCTAAAGATAAGACAATGGAGAGATTTTAGGAAATAAAGGGATTGAAGGACTATCTACAAGACCTAACCTTGAAAAAAGAGTATAAGGCCAAGAAATCAAGTGCTTCATTGACCATGAAGAAGAAGCAAAATGAATATGTTCTACAACAACTTCATGATTTTGATGACAAGGTAAATATCACAATCCTTTTGTTTTAGGTGGTGGTTCCTGTTTTTTTTGGCATTATATGAAACATTAGTAACCATCTTGGATCACACAACCTAACAAAATCTAATTACAAATAATAAACATGTTCATTACATTTGGTTTGAATCAAAGTCTTTATTGATCTACATGCATATTCGGGCTAAAGAGGAGAAAAAAATGTGGGGCTAGTCACCTTTGTATTATGTCCTCAAGTGGCACATGATTGCATTAGGTCCACAATGCCCATAGTACCACACTAAACAGGAGTTGTAGGACATATTGTGTGAATTGGAAAAGGAGGCAGAACCTTTTTCCTTGGAATGTGAATGCCCACATATTGTTCGAACATTCAAAATCTTATGTAGATCACTTTATGAAAGCTACCCACCATATAAAATGCATTCCCATGTTGTATGTTCTTCATTTTGGAATTGAAATAATCTTTGTAATTTTTTGATTATGCCTAAACTTCATAGTTCTTAAACATTTTGTTTCCACAAATTGCATCCTCTCATTCATCTTATTCATGTTGAACTAAATGTAACGTCTTACATTTTGCCCGTGATACAGCTCATTCTATTTACCTAACGATCGCAATTAAAAATCTAATTAATTATGAGTTTGTGTGGTTTATGACGATTCATCAAAGTGCAAAAGATGTTTTAGATTCTTGACATGATTTGTTGTGGCTTCTAGGTTTCAACCCAAAGTAACAACAAATTTTTATACAAAAAATCAAGGATTTCATTTGCAAGATTGCCCATAAAACAATTACTAACATACACCTTGTCGAGCAGATCAAGTTGTTGGAAGATATGTGGTGCAATTACACGTCATTTGCTAACCAACGCTAATTCCTTGAGTAGGTGACCAAATCCCATTTTACATCATCACATCCTAATCCTATAGGGTTTTAATTATTGTTATTGATTTTGTTAGTGTTAGGCTTGCTAATATACGCTTTATTTTATTTTGCTTAGGTTGTAAATGGTGATTTGTTGCTAAAGGAAGACATAGACATCGGCTATTTGTTTGTTCGGAAGGTCAACTTGGAGGAGGAGGCTGCCTTGCGACTCATTAAGGGAAGATGTAAATATAATCTTGTTGAGCTACGAGATTGTTAGTCATAGAGCATCATGGTCAAATTGGGCAATGTCAAAGTCCCAAAGGGTGTCACTGCAAATGTGATAGGGTTTTGTCACGGAGTTTAGTTCAACCCTATTGAAAACAATCTTAAAGAAGGCCATCAAACATTTGGCAACATTGATGTGTCTATTACTATTAAAATAGTGGATAACATCTCTAACTTGGGTACATTACTAATATTGTTGCAAAAACATTTATGCGATATGCATGTTGGTATGTTTTATTTTTAGTTTTATTTTTGTTGTTATAGGTCTATGTGGTTGTTGTTTAATTTGTATTATGTCTTACACAAAATAAATGAACTATCCCAAGAGGATGTTTTGTGAGTGATGGTAAGGAGCAACTACAAGGGGTGTTGCTTACATATTTGGAACTAGTCACCAATGTCATTAGTGAGAATCTAGTAAAGCCAACAAACTTGAATGACATACCAACATCTCCACCTAGTCTTATGCAAGAAAAAAAAAGGGAATTTGATTTATTGTAATGTTATGTTTCTAATCCGAACTTGGCTACCCCAATTTGTACAACCCACCTCCCTCTTGATTTATAATCTTTCATTAGGACACCTTCCTTCTCTCTAGGATAGCACTTGCTATGTCATACTCAACATGCGGCCCATCCCCAACCTTAATGTCATGGTGGAGCCTACCCCAAAAGTGGAAGCAAGTAATAGAGGAGAGGGGAACATGCAAGGAAAATTGTATGTTTTTTTATTTGGGAGATTTTGTTGCAAGTTTGTGTTTTTTAAACAATAACACACATAGGGTGTTAGGTTGTAAGTGTTGTTGCATTGTTGGTTTGACAATAAATCATTTAGGGTTTAGAGCAAAGAATGTTTATAATAACCAAAAAGCTTGTTGCTTGTAGGCTAGCATCCATTATGCAATAATTCAGTATTAGTAAAGGCAGTACCAAGGAGGGAACACTTTCCTTTCAAATCCAACAACACTATATGAAATTGAGGCTTGATGTGGATATTTCACTTTTAGATAATGCCACCAAGGACCTAAGCACAAATGCCATGGATTTTTTTAGGTTGTGGTTTTCAAACTTTCGAATTGATTCATAGCAAATGTACATCACACATTTTCACCTTTGGCCACATTGTAAAAACTAGACCAAAGAAAGAGGGGAGTTTGAATAAAATGTGTTGTAAATTGTCCAAAAGAAATTATAAATCCGATTATATTTCAAGGACCTCATAATCCTTTTATAGTATGCCAACCACTGGAGTGTGATTGTAACGAATGAATAACAATACCTACACTATGACCCTCTAAAGATTGAAAATATCTTCTTGTTTGCATTGATGCACCAATTTTTTGCCTTATTATGGGTTGTAAGGCAAGGTCCTATGACTTCGAATGTTGCTTGGAAATGGGCCATAACAAACAACTCTTGGGTGTGGCTAGATGGGCCATAACAAGAATTTGACTAGGAATGTGGGTTTTATGTTATGAGGTTCATAACCAGTTGTTACGAATGGAAGTCTACAAATCAGTCTCTTAGCATTTAGGTGTGTTTATGTTGCAAATCTGGGTAGATTTACATTCATTTGTAGCAAATACAATAGTTTAACCTAACAAACTGGGTTTGGTGATATGTTTTCAAAGGCTGCAAATGTTCAAGCACGAAAAACATTGTGAATTATAATCTTTGATGCCCTACAACAATCAAGGTCATAAAAAAGCAAGTGGATGGTTGGGTTGGACCTACCAACAGAAGGTGTACAATCTACTTCAACATAGTCTAACATGTAACAAGAGCATGACAAAATGGCAAAACAAGAAATAATGGTTCCTATGCTTCTCAGACAATATATCATATAGGAAGGTCTTAGCATAGGATGTTGTGATGTTGTGCATATGGTTCTGTTACAACATCAACACATCTACATGTGTAGAGTTGGTTATTTTGGTCTAAAGGGCCAAATGTTTTGCAAGAATTTGGGCATTGCCACATTATAGACAACAAACCTAAGTTATTTTATTATCCCAATCTATGGACTGTTTTAAACCCAATGGTGTTTAGTTGTGAAGTTGTTGTAGTGTTGGTTTGTAAGTTATATGTGTGTGTTCCACATGTTGCAACTGCAAGATGTTTGTACAAAGATTGTTGTTTCATTTTTTGAATATTGTTTAAGCCTAAAATGTGTGATTCAGAAGTGTTTTTTAATAGTTGTAGTGTGGTTGTAGTATGGTTGTAATATGGTGTAGTTACAGTATGGTTGCAATATGATGTCCCAACATTTTATAATATGGGTGAATTACAATATGGGATTCATGCACAATATGCTTGAATAAACATTGAAAACAATATGTTCACCACAAATCCATGAATCACACAATATAACACTTTCATTCTAGAACATCATATTCCCAGACTAAACATACACTTAAACAGCCAAACAAGACACAAGGAACATTGTGTTTATGTACAATTTGTGACCACATTTTTTGTGACAATTATGTTCACTACATGTTCTTGTAATTCCTTGTACAATGTCCCTTTAAAAAACCATGGAACCAACATTTGATTCCATTGTAATAAATATAACCTACAATGATATGAGTGCACTAGGATAAACCCATAACAATGCTAAAAGCCATATATGAAACGTCAAACTAAATAACCCAAATATATAGATAAGGTTTTTTTTTTTTTTCAAATTCCAATAGACATGATGTGGTACAATTGCAAACCCCAACATATCACAAAAGAAACTTCAAATTATTACACAACAAAAAATCCCACCTTGGGGTACCACATTTTAGACGCGCTTATGCCTTGTTATTCTATCCTTTAGACGGTTGTGTCTATAGGCAATGGATTCAAGCAATCCTTTATGCCTTTTCAATCCATTATCACTTGTTGCACATGGGAACAAAGTTGTGGTAATTGGTTGCACCAAATCGGCAACACCCCACATTAATTTGTTTTGATGTTTACATTTCAGAAATTTCAATGTTGAAAGCAAATGGTATTGCAAGGGTGGAAATTCTACATTAGCAACTCCATGGTATCAAGCATCTATGGTGTGATCGTCTCCAAGTTCGCACTCTGAATTATTATGTTCCATAATTGCAACACCTCGTGTGACCCCATGCAAGGTATCAATCTCTTTAACAATTGACTTGGATCACCAATGTTTGGATGAAGCATCTTGAAAACTTTCATAGCATGCTTACAAATAATGCCTTGTGCTGTAAGGGGGCAATTGCATTACGGCCATTCTGAAATTTGAGCGTGTATAATCCACACTTTTCCTAGGTGGTTGGTGGATGCCACAAATGCAATGTCCTTCCCATTTGGGCATAATAAAACATTTGTATTTGTAATATCACAAGCTCGCAATAGGGCATTAACAATAATGCCTTCTTCCTTTTTTATTTTTCACATAATTGAAGATTTTGCATTGCACCCGTACTAATAATGAGTTAGAACATCACCAACAAGATTGCAGATGAACCAATCCATCTTGTGTTTTGTAAGCCTCTCCTGGTAAAAATACAAAATTTGCTTCATGTTGTTGTGAAATGATTCATAGCTGAATTTGTGTCTTGCCCTGCATGGGGGATGTTCTGATTTCTAATGTACCACATCCTTATTTTATGCAACCAATGTTCTTTTAGGTTTACATGGAAGCGGGCTAAATCAAGGTAGTTTTATGGGCCAATAGTTCAAGTTATTGTTCTACCCACAAAACAAGGTCTACATCAAACATACAATTTCAAGAATACATGATGTTTCCAAGAACTTATAAAACTTTTAACCCCTCCTCCACATTTGTGAACTTCTCTATTGCATTTTCAACCCATGCTTTGCAAACATGCCACAAGCACAAAAACACTTTGGTTCCAAGCTAAAAGTTGCTGCAAATGCAAGTGGGAAAATTAAAGACCAATGTTTGGGGTCACAAACAATTGTTTTTTATATGTGATGAAATGAAAATGTTGTTGGAAGATTTTTTTACCTTAGGACATTAATTTTAGCTTGCGCATTGTCCAAAATGATAACATTGGGCATCCAATTTATTGGGAAGCATTTTGATAATACTTGGAGAATTGGGTGCAAGTAATTCTCCCTACTTTTTCCAATGGTAATGAAGGCAACTAGTATGTCATTCTACTATTTGTCAAACACCATCAAGGTATACAACTAGTATTGCAAAGCACATGGAACAACAATTATGTCCTACATTCGTAAACAATGATCTTGTCACTATAGTTTATTTAAAAGAAAAGGAAGGCATACCCTACTTTGATTCGTTCCAAAGGTTGCATCAAATGAAACAGAACTTTGGTCTCCAAATTTTTCCATCATTTCAAACTATTGTGGAGTTTGAATTACGAATGTGAATGGTGTGTCATCTTGATTCGATAGATTCAAGTCCAAAGAGGCCTGTTGGACATAATAAAAAACTAAATCAGGGTTTTCCAAAACCCACATTCTAACTCTGATGGGATCCTTGGGGTGTTTTTGCCATAATTCATTAGTTTTCTTCTTTGTTAAAATTCTCACATCAGATGGGAGCACAAAAGTGTCATAGGACACAAGTTCGTTGTTCAATGCCTTCTCCTTGACATAGGTTTTATGATGAGCCATTACTTGAGCAGGAGAAATGCCTTACCTTATAAGTCCCATCAAGTGTGCCTTCATACTAGTAGACAATTGAAATCCCAAGGCATGGTAGTATCCAATTAGATCCTTCCCTTGGCATATTTGGCCCTATTTGTTTTTATGTTCTCCATGTAGGTATACCAATTGACAAAAACTTAGGGACCTGAATATGGTTGTTTGGCAATGAATGTTCTTTGACAACCTCACTTGATGGACATTCCTGACATTGTCTTCCCAATTTGATATTTGGGTTGTGAATGTTGGCTTGATTTAGGAAACTCACACAAAGATTTTTTTCCTTTTTTAGAGCAATAGTATCATCCCCTCTCCTCAGCTTGTGTTTATTTGTGTAAACAAAAGAAGTTTTTGCATGTCCACAAGCAGATTGTTTGTTCTATCTTCTAGTCCAAAGTTGCAAAAATATTTGCAAAACAAGTATAATGGCTTTATGTGATTAGTCCACAAGTTGGATTGGTCCATCAAATTAACAATCAAACCCCATGGGAAACTAAGGTCTAGGGCAAGACAACATACCCATATGGAACTAAGGTGTAGGGTAATATAACATGGATTGTTGCAAGACATCAAAAGCCATATGAAACAAAGCTCTAGGGCAAGACAACAAAAACAAAAAATAATGTTAGGCATGAAGAGATGTGAAGTACAATAAACATTGGAAATAGTTAGGGGTGGAAAGATTGGAAATAAAATGATAGAATCTTCCAATTAATAACTCTAAAAAAATTGTTGGATGTTTTTAAATTTCATGAATTGGTGCAATGTTGTTTTGCACCCAATTGTGATTGAGGTAATTTCAACTTGGGACCTAGAAAATAGACACTTTTGCATATGGAACATTTCAAAACCCAGTTGTGAAAGTGATAATGAATGGCAACAAACAAATATAACCACTATTAAATTTTTTAGAAGAAGGATAACATTAGAAATAAAAGAACACCTATAAACACACGTTGCAGAATTTGCTATAGGGTGTGTCAATGTGTTTAGGGGATTACAAAAATTTTGTTCCTTTATCCTTGTGAATTTGTAAAGGAATATAAGATAATTTTATTCCCCTTAGACAAAATCTTTGAACCGATCCCATGGAATGATCGCAATTTTAGTATGGCTATATCTACCATGTTTGGTTGTGACATGCGGAAGTTAGTTGATATCATGCTTTTGAAATGGTTCAAGAAGAGGAGATTGCATTATTTCCTTTAAAGCTTGAATTAAATCCCTTTCCTTCGAAGTAAGAAGTGGTTCATTCTATAATGTTTTTGTACCTACAACATCCACAACCATTTTGTTATCTTGGTGTGTTTATGAGCCCTAGTTCAACAATATCCTCTCCCTTAGGCCTCATAGTTGATCCTTTATCCAGTAAATATCCTTTGAAAATATGTATTAGTGGCATTTAGGAAATTATAATTAAATTGAACATTTTGGACCACTTCAAACTTATTAAGTAAGTTGAGGATAATTATTCAAATATTAAAGGTTGAATAACCTTATTAGTATAATGAAATGTGCATTAATTATCCAATTATTATTCATTAAAAATATTTGTAGTATTATATAAGTTATAAGTGTAGTTCTATATTTGATCACTTACAAAGGAAACATCCATAAAACCAAGCTTATGAATATAGTTGAATATAAAAAAAATCATTTGATTAAGCAAAGGTCAAAAATACAATGATGTTTCATAAGTAAACACGGTACTCTATTAATGGGCATGTAAGAAAGTTTTATATGTTATTAGTAAATCCTATGAAGGATAAGATAACAAAACTTGAACAACTTAAACCAAAACTAATAGATCTTCATAGTTGTAAAAACTCAATTAGTCGACAAATAGTGTGAACAAGGTATTTAAATATTTGTTCCATCGGCAATGGGTTTATTAAACCTTTAAACCAACAATAATGTCCATCATTAAAGACCCAGGTCTTACAGAAAATATGAACGTCATCATCCTCGCACTAACACTCATCAAATCTTTTGAATTTAATTACTAACGCAAAAACTAATTTTAGGTAGATGGAAAAAACGTGAGGATTAGACGAAAAATGATGATCCCACATTGATTAAACCATTTGAGTACGCACCACCTTTTCAATCAGTTCTTTTCACATGCTTGTTGGGAAACATTCACGTCAATGGGTGCTTCTTTAATATTTTCATCTTCAATTGGCACAACCAAAAGGGATGAAGACGTAATGGCATCATTCGCCATGGTTCAATCCTTGCCTATGTCAATAGAAAATAAAACAATAGTTTAAAACAACAACCTTGGACTTGCATTCGAAAAAAGGATGATGTTTTTATCTAAAAATTTATGGTAGGCACATTTGCAACAGTGTAGGTTACGATGGTGGAATTATGAGAAAATCTTGATGTTCTAGTTTTGATGAATTCATTAAACCCTAGTTTCGATAATGGATCCAAATAATACGTAAGAATTTTTATAACGGAAGACTTATTCACAAGTAATTAGTATGATTTACTATGTACTATGTAAGTAATTAGTAAATGATAATGAGTGACTAATATGTCCTAAATAAGTAAATAGTACATAGGCTAGGAGGAAGGTTATTAATGTTTTTGAATTGACTTGGTCAAAGAAGAACCAAAAAATGTTACTTCTTATTATTAGTAACTATCATAAAGGTTAGTTACTTTTAAAAAATTAAGATGAAAAATTAAGATGATCGGTCAAATGGATGGGCTCAACAATGATTGAACTAAGGCATCCCATCAATATATCCAAAATAATCCTTCAAATTCATTGGTCATTAAAAATATTATCTTAATTTGATTGGTGGATGGAAACCTCTCTAGTACAAAGATTTTCATCTTAAACATCATTGGAAGGTAGAATCATCATCAAATCCCATTGATTCATGAAGGGAGAAAAGGTCTTTGATTGGAAAGAAGGATTTTCACAAATTTTCATTGGCCAAGGGAAATCAACTCAAGGAGGGGTCAAGTGAAAGGTTCCTTAGAGCTTGAGACTCTCTTGCTTGTTGGTGTGTGAAGTGTTGCATGTATTGTAGGAGGAGTGCGTGAAAAGGAGTTAGTTGAGTTTGTGTGAATATGTGTTGCTCATGAGCACAATGATGTGTGCAAGCAAAAGGAGCATGGAAAAAGATTAAGTGTAAAAAGTAGGAGTTGAAGTTTTATGGAATATTATCGATGGATAAATCTATGGAATTTTACTAAAATACTTGTTCCTCCCAAATCCACTGTTGGATTTGTGTCAAACTTTAATAAGTCTTAAACTATGAATTGAAAAACATTTTCTCCAAGTTTTAACATCATTTGAGCTTCTGTAAGGGAATTGCATTTGTTAGAAATAATGGGGGTTCTAAGGTTGTTTTTCGCAACATTATCAAAAATAGCTTTTGGGTTTTGGGGCATATTTCCAAATTATAAAATAAAAGCTTATGAAATTTTGTGCCAAGGTTGCCTTTGAGATTACATTTCTAACAACACTACACATGCTAGATTTGAAGTATGTTTGAAAACATTATGATAAAGTGAACAAAGGGGGGTCAAATTGCCAAAACATGAATGCCAACGACACCAACACTACTTCATCATATTTTGTCATGGTAAATGTTGATTCTTCCAAACATGTTTTGATACTTATTAAAGGGACACAATGTAATGGGTTCCTTCATATGATTAATTACACTCCATTGAACCATATTTTTATTTGTTAAAACAAAATTACGTAGTAGTTCCATCCCGAATGAAGGTTGTGAATACTTACATGTTTTCGAGTTGAAGGGTGTGCAAGAATCCTTCACAAGTGCCATTGCAATAATCAAATTTTTATAATCCCACAAATGATCTGCCATTCTAATTCTGTACCTTAATTGGAATTTAGGCCAAATGGAAGCTTCAATGTCAAATATGCATCTTGCATCAAAATTTACACTAGACAACGAAAATTGTGAAAAACAATAGTTTTGCAAACAATGGGATAGGACACAACACAAGATTAATGCAACCCATGCCAACTTTCTTGCAAACATGGATAAAAAATCGATTTTCTAATTTGTCTTATGCAAAGAATCTTGTTTTGTAGATGGAATTCAAAGCAAACAACAATTTATTTAAAAACAACATTGACTCAAATTTGTCATAAGAAAATTGCAAGTTGTTACAACATGTTGTGGTGGTTTGCATCAAATGTATGGTTGTGGGTTGGCCTAGAACCTTATTAGAATTTGTCTAATTTTAAACTTAAGAAGTGAATCGAGTTTCATTGTGGTTTGGCTACAGTTGCAATCTTGAGCTTTGCAAGACGAAAATCGAAAAAACTCGAAGGCTCTATATTTAGACGAATTTCAAATCCATGTGCGCACAAAAGTTCGCATAGAACATGGGAATGTTCTGCAATCCAAAAAGCAATCACAATCGACAACAAAGACTTCCGAGGCTAGTTGATGATGTTTTACAAAGGACAAGAGGTAGGACCCCCCAAGTGGCCAAGTGGTAGCTATGGTGGTGGGACCTGTGTCCTGTAACAATGGCTAACAAAGCTCGATGGGGGGTCTCTCATTTTGTTTGTGTAATGTCTGGCAAAGTTCAAGGGGTTTTCAACATCATGCAAATGGAACCTTGTGTAATTGACTATACTCGAAGACCCCACAAACAAACAAACAAACAAACAAAAAGAGATCTGGAGACAATCATAAATGCATGTCTCACAAGCCTATAATGAAGATATAGCCGGTCCAGCCCCGCATTTTGGGAATGTTCTCCACCTGGAGCTTTACCCATTGTGAAGTACGAGGCAAAGGTTATCATGAAACTGGAAATAGGTTAATCACAAGGTTTCTGAGAGAGGAGGGTTCTTAGACCCATTCTGAGGAATCTTACACATAAATTTAAGGGTCTTTACTATTGGCTCCCTTTTGTGAGATTTCCTTTTTGTAATCTGTACTGTAGCATTCAATTTTAATTTTTATTCATAGTCCATATCTTAAAAGTTTCATCATCATATCTATATCATAATATTCTGGCTCACTAATGGATGAGCATAATTTGTTGAACTCAGGCAAGAAAACAAAAGCAGAATCATCCTGTAAGCCACAGTTGAAATCCCCAGAGCCTCTCAATCGTATTGGAAAGTGCAGGGTCTAAATAATGCGTAGCTCAACATGCAATGGTTCGCTCTAACCCTTTTGGCAAGTTGGAAATGTTCCGTTGAAGTTCCCAAAAACTGACATCACAATTTTCACATTCAGCACGCTCGTTCAACAATCCTCAAAATGTGTTCACAATAAAATGAAAATTGTATTTTTACACATAACCTTTGAGGCAGAGCCAGCTCCATTGGAGCAGCTTCTAATTAATCTCAACATGTAAAACATCTGACCAATCTTCTTTTGAGAGAAAATTCAACTTGAAAAAAGAGGCACACCCAAATTGAGTTTGTAACAGCTCTCAAAATTCCTGTTGAAGATCAATCCTGCAGAGCAAAGACCCAAACCAGCAAATCACTTTGGAAGTCCTAGTTGCATATATACAAGAACCATTGTGCATCATTGATGACTATAGCCTACAGTATTAGGGTTGTCTGTCTGGAAGAGAGCCCAGAACACGTCTCGAGATTTTACTTCAAAATCTCAAATACGAAGAAAACCACGTGGTCTCACCAGCATCTGTCCAGCACTTTTGGACAGCACTCAAAGGGCTCCTCCTCAACAAACCTGCCCAAATGAACCCATGTGTAAGTAGACCGACAAGGGGTGTGTCACATTGTGGCCTTGTCATTTACATTAAAAAGCATCTTAAGGCAAAAGAAGAATAGTGGAAACTCACTCAAATATTTCACCATGCAAAAATTATAATCTTAAAAAAATCCTCTAAAAGAAACCAAAATCCTTCAAGATATTATAACTCTATAACCAATCTCAAGTTTCAACACATGCCCAAAATATCATCTTTCAGAAATCCTCATATAAAAATAGATCTATTACCTAGGGGCCAGGCCCAGATCCCTTTAGCTACTATACTCTATAATGAATCTAAACACAATATCCTTGCCTTGATAGGCAGAGAGTGTGTGCAAGTAGACCACTGGGGAGGTATTGAAGTAGAGTGAGAAAGCAAGGAAACTCCAGGGAGTGCTTCCAGTTCACTACGTGTTCATCATGTATGTGATGTGGATGTGTGTGCAGTGATATGTTGTTTCTTTAGGTAATATGACTCAAAAGTGAAATTATTGAAAGATCAGCTTCGAGGGTATGACTAGTCCTCCAGCTTGTCACCCAACATTGGTTCCGAGGGAGTGCTTCTAGTACACCTTAGGGCCACTTTAGATGAGCATCCAAAGTCCAGGGTCAATGAAATAGAGCAATCCTATTCGATGAGAGTCATAAATTGGACCCATGGTCTTTAGATGAGGGTCCACAATCAAAAAGTGACAAATTGAGGCTAAACCTAATTGGCACCATTTTGGAGGGAAGATCAATTGGGTTGAACCCCAAAAGAAAACTTTTAAAAAAAAGGAGAGCTCATGATTTGAAGAACCAAGATACACACCAGGTAATCCAAGGCAAGGTCCAACTCAAAGATTCAATTTGCTTCAAATGAGTCCAAATTGTTGCCTAAGAATTTGGACCTTGGGCCCCATCTAAAGCGGGCCTAAGTATGTATATGATGTGAATGTGTATAATGTGCACAAGTTTGTTCTAGTGTTAACACATTCAGGTTATTTGTAAGTTAAGGTTAATATTTTAGTTTAGGTTTTGAAGTATCTGGATTGGAGGTTCAAAAAATTAAGGAAATTGATTTTCAATTGAAATCTTGAAATTGCCTTTCTTGAACATTGGAATTGGAACTTGAACTAGGGCGATTGTTCTTGTAAAACAAGTTGATGTCCTTTAAGGTAAAAATCAAAAAGGGGGTTTAAGCATAACTTTAAGGTTTAAGCATAAAGTTTTAAAAAAGTATGTCCCATCTCTCAAAGAAACACGACACCTCCTTCTAAATGGGTAGAAAATAATGGGTTCGATGCTTTGTTTTATTGGGTAGAGGGATTTTGTTTTCTTGATTTGATACTTCCCCAAATTTCTCCTACATTAACACCCCATTCCTCATGAATGTGAGTACTTGTTTATGTAAGTTGTTAATTTTAGTTTGGTGTGATGTACATGGAATTGCACTGGTTCTTAACCTAGACTAGATTCCAAATTCTTAGGAAGTCTTCTAAACCAAAGGTTTTGTGAATCTAAAAAATTATCTTGAAACTTGCATCAAAGAAGTTATGAAATAAAATTAAAACTGAAAACTGAAACTAATGGTTCCTTTCAAAATCAAGAACTGGGCAACATTGGTTTGTTACTTTAAATAATATGACATAAAAATATATTTATTGAAAAATCATCTTAACAAGAAACCCCAAAAAGGGAGGCAATAAAGTTAGTGAAAAACAATAGTGGAAGAAGACACCATTTAATAGACTCACCTTCAACACCAAAAATGCCCCCTCTAATATCATTGAGATTTGAAATTACATTAATGCTAGCCTACTTCCTAGCAACCCTAGCTTGTTTATAAGTGCTCACCTCAATGGTAGAGGTCTAGGCTTGGCTCATGATTTTGGAGTTGGAATACAAGTGCAAATGTGACCCACATTCGCACCCTTTTGTTGTGTGATTTTTAAAAAAACATTTGAAGGTTTTATTCATTGTTCATATTCTTTTTATACATATTTTCTTGCAAATTAATCATATTTCAATTGAATTTATTCAATAAATAACAAGTACTTGTACAAGGCAAATTATGAAGTTCAAGTTAATTTTTCAAGTCATCATAATTATTTTTAATGATTTTTCAACTATAAAAGTAAATTTTATACTCCATCCATAGTGATTTAATATTGAAATATTGAAATTATTGTTATAGTTTTGAAAAAAATAGTATTAAAACATCAAAATTGATTATTAAGAATAATGCGTTGAAAACATAAAAAGTTAACTTCAAAATCTTCAAAACACATGTCTCAATTGGTGTTACAAAAAGATTATTAAGATTGGTTAATGTGTTAAGAAAATTCTTTTGGGCAAAAGCACACTACATTGACCAAAAACTATTGTCACAAATTTATTTTTTTTGAAATTTTGTGACTTTTTAAAATTTCTATTAAGTCAATTAAAAGAGGTTTTCATAAAATATACTCAAAATATGATAGTCCAATTGCCAAATAATGCAATTGTTAAAAGAAACTATATTTTAAAATTGATATTAAATGATTTAAAAAAATTTTGTGAAAAAAAATTACATCTACCAATATACTATAAAATACAAATATACTCTAAAAATGATTCAAATAATTACAAATTTTGATGAAGTCCTTAATCATATATTGAATATGAGTTGATTGTACCATTTCAATTCCATATGAAAAATTTCACTCATGTAATTTCACAAAAAACATTGGGATGAAACTTTTCATTCAAAAAAGATAATTATGTTGAAAAATTACTTTCAATTGAATTTAGGTTTTGGAAGTTGCAAAATCATATGCATTTTAATTTTTCTTCCCTTTGCTTCTATATAGAAATCTACAAGAATGAAAAGTCTACCATTCTACTTGGCTTCAAATTGTATCATAATCCTTTCTAGAAGCTAGTATCTCTCTCTAGTAGCCTCCAACATACAAGATTGCCTTGCCTCCATTTCTCATATCCTCCCCTAGTGACCTAATCCAATTTCCATATTTCAAATCAATTTCATTATGGTTGTTTTTTTCTTAGTTTATCTTATGTTTACTTTACTTTGGAAGTGGTTGTGGATTGTCTTTTGGTCTTGCTCCTAAAAAATAAAAGACAAGGTCCCTTCTAGAATCAAGGGTGTCACTACAAATTGTTGTAACCTTGATTCTTAATACCAACCTTTTACAAACACTTGCCATAGTTGTTGCCAAAGGTGAAGTGGACCTTACCAAAATAATGCCTTTGAGGTAAATGTTTTACTCAAATTTATTGAGTCATAGCTTTCAATGGCTTTTTTTTATTACGGTAAGCTTAATTTCCAAAGCTTAACTATGAATTCACATGTAAGTTAATATTATTTAACTTGAAGCCAATAAGTTATTGGAATTCCAAAGGGTTTTAGTTTAATTTGCATTTTAAGCTTAATAAACTTGGTGATTGACACTTACTATGGGGTCTCACATGATTATGTTTGTCAACACTTTCAAAAATCATGAACATGTTTAATGCCGTGCTTCCCAATGTTAGACAACCAAGTCATATCAAATGATATATATCATTATATGAAAGTAATACCATTAGACAATGTAGTCATAACATACGACATTTTTGTAAGTGAATTATGTGAACGTGAAAAGGATGCACATAAAAAATTATGTTGGAATATTTTTGTAAATGAGTTATATATGTGAACTAAGAAAGAATGCGGTTGATAGTTGCTACAAAAAGGGTGTTAAAGGAGTTGCAAAAGGTAGGTGAATCATTGGCATGGGAGGTTGATTGAAGTAATACCCTATCAAATTTTAATGGATTGCATAATGTTTTAGTATTGCATTCAATCCTTACTTACTAACATTCTTCCAGTTAAAATCAACCAAGGTTTTTGTAGGCCAACAACAATCCCTGCTTGTTCCATTTAAATGAACTTGGACATATTTACTCAAAACTTGATTTGCTAAAATTTCAGACATTGCCCTTTTCAGCATGGTCTTACTCCATGACCTCCAAGTTGAACAAAAAATTTATTATGACTATTTGGGGGATGACTTAACAATGTGACAAGCCATGTTTTTAAATGTATGGTTGTTTTCTACAATCTTGAAGAAATTTTGTGAATTTATTTTGAATTTAATCAATTCATGGTTGTTAGAATCCCTTAATAGGGTTGAAAAAGGTTTAGCAATAAAACCTAGGAAAAGGGTGTGTTGTGAGAAGAGTGGCATGAAACTCGGCATGAGGATCATGCACAAGCTCGACTATTACTTGGTCTACCAAATGCCATTGTTCAAAAATCCATCTTGTCATAGTTTTTATTCTCCACATCAATGATGTGGCACCTTCATCAAGTAAACAAAAGCTAGAAGAAAGAAATGGAAGAGAGTTCACCGTGGTAATTAAGCCTTCAAATTTTCTCATGTCGACCATCATGGATACTTAATTCAAATTTTGCAATGTTGGCTAGTTGTTAAGCAATTTCTTGCCACTTGCCTACTATTCAAGCATGATTGTTTTTAATGTTGTCTAGATATGGGAGACAATATTGAATGGTATGATCCAAACTTCAAAGATTTGCTAGTAGAAGAGCAATGTGATGTATGTTATGACCATTATCAGTTATGTAATAGGGTTTATGACACATTTAAAAAAAAAAAACTAATAAGTTGTAATACCATATGCACATGTATAAGTGTTGTTATTTTCAGGTATTGTAAGCAATCCATGTATTATTTTTGTTGTGGGAGGCACTTCATGTCAAATGCATTATAATTATTGATCACATAACATAATTACATCTCAATTTTGAAATATGGGCATGGGGTCACAAAATAACCAATAGTTATTTTACAACTAAAGTGAAGGTGATGAGTAAAGTTATACATGTATAAAACAACTTTGCAATGTTGAAGGCACAATTTGGTTCATTCACAACATTTGTGTTCATGGGGTCACATTTGTGTGTATAGTGTGTCAATGTTGAAGATAATTTGGGCTTCTATTGTTTGTGTAGGAGCATTTTCCCCGCACTTGTTTTCCCCTTGTTCAACCCTAAGTATTATATTACCCTATATGACTGAAATAATAATCGTGTGCCATGTGGCATGTATAAGTTAACTAATAACTAGCATACTTGCAATTGATGTGAGATGTCTACACTAACTATAATTCAGCCATCTAGCTAACATACGAAATTTTCTTGTTTGAGTTGACTAATAAATAGTATATTCATTTTGACATGGCAAGACACATGCTATGGCTATTGTGACTATAGTGACTAATGGTGCTAACTCCATGGAGTGGCATGTGTCATGTCTAATCTAACTAATATGTCTAATTTTGATAACTTTAAATTGTGACATGTGTCTCAATTCACACAATATGTGTGGTCAAACACTCACATTACACTCATTTATAGAGACATTCCTCACTTGCAAAGTTGTTCGCACAAGTGCCACACATTGGAATTGAGTGGCAAATTGGTTGGGTATTAGTTTTGGAGCAAAAAATAGTTTTGTGACCAATTTTGGGTCATAGCAAAATTTGTGTCCCCAATTATTTGATTCATCTTTCATTTTTGCATAGCTGGCTAGGTTGCCACCCAATTACATAGACTTTATGGATAATTTTAATGTATTATGGACTATAAAAGCTGCATATTCAATAATTTTAAATACACATTAAGTGAGGGCTATTGAATATAAAAAGACATAAAACACAAAAAAATCATGTGTTGTGGAAATTGTCTACCATTGTCCAAATAACATAAAGTAAAACCCTTGGAAAATGCTTAAGAAAACAATTGTGTGGTAGGAAAGTAGTTACATCCATCCCATCCCATCCTTTTAGCTATGTTTCATGTTGTACCAAAAGGTGCAAATTGCTTTCATTATTATGAACTTTTGTTCATCATTCCATTTTTGTAGTTACCATTCAATCACCATTTGCGGGGAAAAAATAAAATCCTACAATATGACACAATTCAAATGTGAAAAATAATCCCAATGAATAACAATTGTTTATATACATACCTACTATTGACACCACACAAAATAAAGTTTACCTTCCTTGGAACACATATATTTCTTGTATTTCCACACTTTTGGAATACATCTTGATTTTCAACTCTTTTCAAGCTCCTTTCCAACAAACACAAAGAGAATGGGCTCAACCCCTAAGAGATTGCTTACCATACATGGATCCTTCTCATCTTTTCCTAAATTTCCTTACTTCATTTTAGATTTTATCACCTTTATTTTCAAAATCAACTTATCAACTCACCTTCTAGAATAATTTCCAAATCTTGTCCTAAAGTAATAAGAATATTTTTCATGTACCTTCTATTGTAAAACAATGAAAATAACTTCAAACATTCTTACATACATAATATAAGTAAACTTGATCTATTAAACTCATCATAATGATTAAAGTTTGATTATTCTACCTTGAAAATAACTTTGAGATAGTAATTACCATTAAGTAACATGGACCACTCCACTTAAGAATATGGTGAACCCCATAAAGCAAGTTGTTGTGTTAAGTATAAATGGGTTCTTCCAAGGCCTATCCAAAAATGTGATTAGTTTTCCCACCATCAATTCACATCACAATCACATTCTCCATCATAGACTCACATTACAAAAGTGAAATTGCCTACACCAAAAGTAAAACCATCATATGGTTGCTTGTCCCACCCACTATATATATATAATTATAATTACATAAAATTAAATATTTTTAGGGTGAATGTGTGTTATGTGGCTACAAAAAAATTTGGAAAATTTTGGTACCACCAAAATTGAGGATAAAACCACTCATCCCACCTAGGGAAAAGCTTAAAAAGTGTGGGAATAAGATACTCAAACTGGTTACTTTATTGAGAATGGATTTGATTTTTAAAAGCCAATTAGAGATTGAGAGTAAAGTTAGGTCTCCAACTGTCACCCACATTTGGTCCCAAGTTCAAGCCAAAACTGTAAACCCCAAAATGTCTTTACACTGACGTCTCTTTTTGCTGCAGACAGTGCCAAAAGAAAAGGACAAAAATACTTCTTCATGCAGATATCAAAACACTTTTTCCATGGGAATATTGAAGTGGTGAAAGCATTGGAAAACCAAACAACGGTGACGGTTGGTGGTGCAGAAGGGTTAAGCACTTTCCTCTATTAAATAATAGTACATTAGCCCCTTGTTCCTTTCAGAGCATTGTAACAGACTCTCAAAATTTCCTAGTGTGTTTGGTGGGCACTTCACACTCTCCTCGAAAAGATAAGGGCTCTTAACCCCTAAATGTCAAACGCCAGGCATTTTGGGTCCTCAATTTGGTCGACTTTTTGATGCATTCCTGAATTCTTTGACAATTAAAAGGTTAAGCCTACTCCTCAAGGGTGGGATGTTAAGTAGAACACAAGTGATCGATCTCCAGTGGTTTTCCTCAAGTTTGCAGGAAGGCAAGAAATAATTCCTCGTCTTTACAAAGGAACTTTTGAGTTTCTGAAAAGTGAAACTGAAAAGCTCATTTGTAAAGTTGGGGAATTATTTCATGCCATGTTGCAACACTAGGAAAATGACAAGAGGTTACTTGTGACCTACTTAACACTCCACCCTTTAGGAGTAGGCTTAACCTTTTAATTGTCAAAGAATTGAGGAATGCATCAAAAAGTCGACCAAATTGGGGACCCAAAATGCCTGGCGTTTGACATTAACTGAAAAAGCTAAAAACCCTCCCCCTCCTACGCCTCCCTCCTACACCTTGTGATCTACATGTGTTTAGATTCATGATAAAGATCACCTCCCCCTGTATGGGGTGTAAAGTCTACAGTGTGGCAGATTATTTCAACAATGTGGGGCTGGACTTGGCTACCACCTTGTCCCTGGTCCCTTTATTTTTGGAATTCTCACAGAATAAGAATGTTTGGGGTCATCTCTCACACGGTGCTTGCCACAAAAAGAAAGCCTTTCTTGCAATTAAGAGGCATGACATGGCAAAATCACAACAAAAGAATGAAAGTAGTTCCTGCAAATTCAAAATAAAATTTGAGTATAGATTTGATCCCAGAGAATCAATTGGAAAAAAGATAGGCATATATTACTTGTGTTACACAATGGGATGCAAAATACACAGCACTTTAGCCTGGCTGATCTTACACAGCAGATCTTTACAGTTGTCCACAGTGCAATGCAACCTTAATTCTACGAGATTACTAAGAAATCCACGTTCCTCACATGCATCGTCCACAAAGAAGGGACATATGGAGGAAAATATCTGGAGGAGAAGGGACAAAGCCACAACAGCCAAGGAATACCACAGACCCAGATGTGATTTGCAGAACAAGTTCAAGCAGAAATATATAAGGAAAGTCATAACAGCCCCGCAAAAGAATATGTGATGGGTAGTAGCTCTCTTCAACTTTCAGGGGAACTTCTAAGTTTTCTAAGAACAAACCTTCAACTTTACACTAAAAGCAACCATTTCACTGGGATGGTTGGTAGTTGATGATGATCCTAGGGTTTTTGCATTATGCAGAAACTCCCATCATGCAATGCAACCTGCTGCTTAAAGTTTAATGCTAGAATTAGAGGTTGCAAGTGCCCAATTGCAACTCTAGTTTTAACAGCAAAAGAATACCAAAAGCTATAACACTTTGAGAAAATATCCTATCACAAGATTTAACCCTTGTACCTCACAAGCACCAGACTAGAGCCAACATGGCATCTGGGAAGAGAGTAAACTACATTTCCACTACTACAATTTAACTAAATCACAGTGGAGTGCAACATATTATACACTAACCATTACTTCTCAAAGGTCTTTATTAGTAGCTGATAAATTGCAAAATATAAATGTGTCCACCTCACAACAGACTTGATTTACACATTATAGAGCATTCCTACCTCAAGGTAATTTGCAGGTGGAATCTTCAGTTCCTTGATTGCTGACCTGGAGATCAACCTGAGCAGGGTGTAAACTTTATCAATGATAATATGCCCAAACCAGCCAGTACGGCTGCTCGTCCTCACTGTGATCTTCCCCACAACATACACTGCAGTGTGGCTTGTGGCACTCTCAAGCTCCGCCAAGTCCTCTGCATTGTACATTTCTGCAAAATTCTGAAGTGATGGACTTTGAAGGTCAGTAGTCCCATTAGAAATTTGATGAGTTGAGAGCTCCATTTGGTCTTCAGACTGAAGATAGGATCGTAGGCTTTGAATTGCCTGATTCTTAAACTCGTCACCTTCACAATCAATGATATCTTGGTAACCATAGCGGGCAACACAGCGGTACACTCCTTTGAACCCCACACGTCCAACCAGAAAGCGCTCTTCAGGCAACACAGTCCTTACAGGGATGAATCTGAAGGTGGTGAAGACAAGGACTTGGTGCAGCGTCCGTACATTCTTCACATAATGGCTGATAATTGGAGGAACTCCATGAACTAGATCAGTATAGAAGAAGCAGATCCCAGGCACACGTTGCATTCCTGCACTTGAAAGAAGTGCTCCCAGACTGTCCAAGCTAATCTTGTGATTCTTTTCATATGCGTGCTTCTTTTGCCTCCCATAGCTCCAGGTGAGAGAAATGAAGAGAAAGAAAGCAGCAAATGCAAAGGGCACCCAGCCCCCCTGTGGAACCTTGTTCAAGACAGCAGTGAAATACATACCCTCAATGGATCCAAAGACACTGAGAAAGAGCAATACCAGAGGCCATGGAAGCTTCCATACCATGAGCATCACCACAGTCACCAGTAATGTAGAAATAAACATCACCCCCAGCACAGCCACACCTAGTCATCCACAGCAGTTCATGTCAGGTGTATAACATTGCCAGCACAAAAACGGACTGCATTAGGCAAGAGAGATTTCAGAATTCTCACCAAAAGCATTCCCAACTGTCGTTGAATTCCGGAATCCAAGGACCACTGCCACACACAGAATCATGAGCACATAATTGACTTCTGGAGAATAAACCTGGCCTTCGTGATCGGCCGAAGTATGCACCATCTTAACACGAGGGAAACAGCCCAGTGCTATAGTTTGCTTTGTAATTGAGAATGTTGCTGTGATGAGAGACTGGCTGGCCACAATTGCAGACAGTGTGGCCACAATAAACATGGGCCAGTAAACTGATTGTGGGATTGACTTGAAGAAAGCACTTTGATGGTCCATGGGGTGTCTGATGAGGTATGCAGTCTGACCAAAATATGTCAAGAGACATGATGGGTACAGAACAGCTATGAATCCAACCTGTGCACACAAAGAAACAGAGGTCATGTTGTGCCATGAATAAACTCGGCAATTTTGCTTGCCATCAACAGAGTATGGACAAATGTTAATAGCTGATAGATTGAGATGCAAGGAGATAATCCAAGACAACTTGCTTGAAACAATTGTTGAGCAAACAGTACCCTACAGATAACAACAAATCCATGAACATCCTCAATGAACAAGCCATGATCCTATCTGAGGCTAGCCTCCTTCAAATCCCTTACCTGGATCGCCCTTCTATTGAAATGGCCAAGATCTGCAAACATTGCTTCTGCTCCTGTAAACAGAACAAAGTGAGGCACTTAGAAATAGTACAGAAGATGCAACCATGTCAACTTGGTTTAAGCATAAGGGAAGATAAGACACACCTGTGATACAAAGCACTACACCACCCAGTGCTACCCAACCCTGCTTCTTATTTCGAATAAAATATTTGATGATGTAGTGGGGTGACACAGCTTTGAAGACACTGGGATAGTGGGCCGCTATGTTGTAGATTCCCACAAGGGGAGTTGTCACAAACCAGGCCAACAAGATGGGAGAGAAAAGCCAGCTCACACGATGTGTTCCAAATTGCTGCAGCATGAAGACTACTACCAAGATGATTGCTGATACCCAGGTCACAACAGCTGCCATCATAAATCATTCCCTTTCAGTTAGAGCAGCTCTCCTTCACTATGCACAAATGATCTACCATTGAACAGAAGTACTTGGAACACTTAACATTTACTATTTGTAAAATGAAACATGTCTGCTTTATGACCCTGAACACCTACTGCCAAAATGCTGCTGGTACCAGATGCACATAGATAGTACAGAGGCCCTAAAAAGATATCATGTGACTATTTCCATGAGATACCAAGTGTGATTATAAGCGTGGGGAACTTGCCTGGTGGTATTGATTCATCCTCACTTTGAATCCCTGCCATGGCTGATAAGACTGCAGCACCAGAACAATCTTAGTTCAGATGGTCTTGTAGAACCACCTTGCACAATGCACATTTACTTATGAAACTAGCCTCAAATCATTACATAGAGACAACAACTTTACTGCTAACCAGGTCATGTTCTAATCCAAACAAAACTTATCAGGTATTAAAAGATCCAGGGATGTGAAATTTACTGCAGTCAGATAGCAGCATAAGGAATTTGGCTTCTTGTTGACAACCCCAAGCTGCGGACTTCTAATATAATATCCTATCTAGTGAGAAACTTCTTGTGTTACGCTAGGCCAAATAGCAACCAAGAGGTGATCAAGGAGCGAAGCAACGAAATCACAATTTTGACCAAGCACTGTCAGATATTTGATTTTGAGGAAGTATGTTCTTACCTGATATGGCAGGAGTGAGAATGCCATCACCAATGACCAGGCAAGTGCCCAGCATAACTACAATAAACAAGATAATTTGAGCTGTTCTGGAGTTCTTGAGCAGGGAATGGACTTTGTCATGTACTTGACCACTTGAGTGTGTGGTTTCGCTGTCGGATGCTGCAGTATCCTTCTGGTCTACACTTGCATGCCGATGGAGAAGAGAATACAATGCAAACGTACCACCTGTTCATAAATCCCACTGTCAAAAAATGTGTAGGTCTTCTCCAATCCTACATTTTGATACAGTTTTTTTTCCTTAAGGAACAAAGCATCCCACAACTTCAGCTGTTCAACAGCAAAGGAGACTGACATTCCAGTTTCCCAAACCTGGTCACTGATTCTGCATGATGTATTGCTGTTGAGTTTATTCTTAAAGAGCAATGACAAATCTTAAACACAATATCTGCATTGCAGTGCAGTGTCGAAGTGGACATCAGAAGCATCGTCAGAGAGGAGATATCAAAGGCATGTCAAGTCCAGCAATATGGATCGTGTACAGACCTTCACCACGGTCATCAGCCCGGATAACAATAAGTACATACTTCACAAATGCGATCAATGTCAGTGTCCAGAAAATTAGGCTCATTAATCCCAAGAAGTCCTCCTCCTGAGGGTTTGACAGGTTGACACTAGGGTACGTATAAAGTGGGGATGTTCCCAGGCCTCCAAAAACAATACCCAATGCCTGATATGCCTGGCCTATAGTTCCCCAACAGGTGTATTTCTGCGTCCCCCAAACCCAACAAAGAGAACCCAGCAAGCCAGACAAATACTTCAATTCTCCAACAGCAATTCAGAACTTCTTCCCATGTTACAAGTAGGTCAAGGAATCAGTCACCTTCTCATCTCCCTCTTCAAGGCTCTTCCGGTGCTTGATATTTTTTAATTACCATATTCCAATAGATGGCCAGCAGATGGTACAACTAGCACTAAACAAAACACAGCCTCTCCTCTTCCAACATATACATCTTTCCTAGAATTGAAACCAACGAGAAGATAAAAGAACAAAAACCTTTCGATCTGGATGAACTGGTGCCATGTGTGCTTTAAACCGTATGTCTGATACTGCTCTTCGGAGCCGATGTTGCTTGTTGGATGTCTCTACCTTCCCACTTGTTGCTTCTCCCACATCCAACCTCTCATGGTCTCCAACTTGCTGGACAGTCATGTTGGAGACCATGCAACTGCTTGCTGGATGGTTTATACCATTACCATATTCCTTGTCAATCTGGCACTCATACTCTTGACCATCATCACAGCTGTCTTGTCCTTCTTCATGCAGTATGCCAAGTTCAATATCCTTCCCATTGGTAGCCATAGCTCAACGTCTGTAGTTTGAATCTTATAGATCAACTGAATCTTTGAGCACAGAAAGAATAAGCTAGTCGGCTGACAGGGAAAATTCACAAACAAGCTAGTCAGGTCCCTTCAGGGTGGTCAAGATAGATATGTACTCTCAAAACCCAAAACCAGCCACTGCACTGTTCTCTTCAAAGAAAGCTCTTGCTTGGCTCAGGAGCTAAGATAGCAAAGATTCAAGATCTCCCGCTGAGGACCATTCTCTTTCTCTCTGTCTCTGTCTCTAATTTGGCTTCAGAAAGCAGTACCCATCACTCTTAGTCTTCGAGAGCGAGATCTTATATGGCTACTATGGATCGTGAGCATACGGTACTAGATGAAAGACGCTGAAGTGAGATATGGGTACTAGACAGGGTTTCAGGTCCTAGAGTTGAGATTCTCTATCAATGCTCCTCACCATATGCCTATCCGCGCTGCCGAGGCATGCTTGCTTCGCTGTTGAGAAGATCCCAGCTTCCTGGAGAGAATGAGAATGGGAATTGGCCGGTGTGCAAAGCACCAGTCACTCTGGAACTTGGTGACGTTAATCCCAGGCATTTCTTGCGATGCAAAACGTGTACGAGACCTGTTCTTCGCCGTGGTGCCTTGATTCTGATCGATCAACAACAAAATCGCCAACGCCCTTCTCCTCCTCCTCCTCTTCTTCTCTCTCTCTCTCGCTTTCTTTCTATGCTCGTCGGAGTCAATCACAGAATGGAAAAGAAGAAGAACTACTGTCTTTGCCGCTGCTGGTCAGATTCGCCCCCGCCTTTCGTCGACGACAGTAGAGAATTCCTGGCAAGAACGAGGACCAGAACTATGTGGTGAAACCGAGGAGACTAAAGCGAGGAGACGACTAGAACTCTCCTTTCTCTCTAGTTCTACGACGGACTTTCTTCTCACGAAATTGCAGCGACAACAGAACACAACGTGTTGTGCTTGCCACGGACAAGGAAGGAAGGAGCTCCGCACCGAGTTCTTCTTCAACACATCAGCCCTAACAAAAACGATAACACCGGAATTCGAACCTCAACAAACACAAGACTCTGGCCTCCTCTCTCCCTCTTCCACAGAGAAACCGCAAAAAGTTCCAGACACAAAAATGCCTCTCGTCCTCGATTCACAGAAACTACATAAAGCAAAACTGGAAGAGGAAAATAGAGCGAAATAAAAAAACTGAGAAAACAAAAAACACGACGACAACAAACAGACAAACCAAGATCAGTTCGGAAAGAGCGAAGCGTTAGAGAGCATCGACCAGCAGCAGCAGCAGCAAGGGACGAAACATGATCATCAACGACTGAACACACGGAAGCGTCATTTTCTTTACTCTCATTACAAGAGAACGGCAAGAGAAAGAAAGCAGCCGAAGATTATTGTGACTGCAAACAGGATTCGCAAACGAATTGAGAGACTGGTCTTTTGTTTTTCTGCTTGTGCATGCAAAGCAAAGAAGAACGTCGTTAAAGAGAGATGATGAACACGAAGCTGCTGCTGCTATGTTCTGCTTACTTTGTTGCACTTTGTTTGTATGGTGTGTGTGTGTGTGTGTGTGTGTGTGTACCAGTGTGTTTTGGTTATGAAGACGAATGCAACAGCAGCAAGTGCGATAAGCCCATATCCACGCAGCAACAATGACAGCGGCTGCAGAAGCGCGAAAACTGACGTCGTGGGCCCGGCAGCAACAAACGAACGGACGAACGCAGGCGAGCGAGCGCGGACGCCGCCCCTGCTGCGGAGCGTTTGTCCTACGAACGAACGCGCGGGCGGTCGCGCGCGCGCGCGCCGCTGCGGCGCTTGTGTCCACCAACCAACGAACAAATGCGCGGGCGCGCGCAATCGCCGCTGCTGCGATGGTTTTGTCCAAGGGTCTCAGATGTGAGCCACGTAGAATCCGTCAGACGCCTACCGTCAGTCAGTCAGTCAGAGAACCCATCCTCCTGCCTAACCGCGGTTTGTTTTTTGGGCCGCAGCTGCGTGTATTGTTGGGTGGAGTTGCATGTGCAGTGAGCAGTGTACAAAAGACTACCTACCAATTTGTCAGAGAGTGAATGTCCAAATCACAAATCTGAAGCCACTGAACTGACTTGTGCACTATTTATAGGCCCCAAAGACACCCCCCTCACTACCCTCCCTTCCCCCCCCCCCCTCTTTCCCCAAAGGAGAGAGAGAGACAAAGAATAGAAGAGACAAAGAAGAGAGAAGAGAATCAATCAAGCATTAGATAATAATACAATTGCTATGACTATGTTTTTAGGCTATACGAGTGTGGTCTGTTTTTGCTTGCCCAAGTATGAACAGGAATCTTATGTATGCTCCCGACTAGATGGATGACTTATACATAACATATACATCATTGGATGGATGCCTTTTGTTGGATGGAGATGAGACTTATTATGGTTTTGGGGGTAGTAGGGAAAATTGACTTTATGTAGGTGAAAATGATGACTACCCTACATAAAGTCATTTTCCCCTACTTTATGTAAGTCTTTTTTGTAATTATTATGTAACTATTCTATTCCATGTAACTACTTTATGTGTGATTGGGATCTTGATGATAGAGCCCAATTGTGTAAACCCTATTGTAAATTTCAAAGTAGTCTATAGTGATGAAAATCTCAAAATTATGCAAGATGCTACCTCCTTCAACTTAGGTCTACAAATTATGAAATCATCTTCAAAAAATGTCAATCGTCAACACCTCGTCAATAGTGTTAAGGTCTCGCCCCAATTTCACTAAAACAATTAGTTTTGTCTTTGTTGAAGTTTCTTTGACAAATTTGTTCAATATTCAATCACTCTTGCACCATAGGTCTATACACATTACAACATCACCGCCGTGCACCCTCACTCATTGATGACTTTTCAATATTACCAAGTGCACAGTAGGGGTATTGTGGGTTGTGAGATCTCAACATGATATACAAAACTAACTAACTACCTTCCATAATAGATGGCTAACTTAACACCAATATTAGCCCTAGGTTGTGAAAATATGTAGGTACATGATTAGGTCTATTTTTTGAGTATATATCTTAACACTCAACTTACCCAAGGTTATGAAATTATAATTTAATCATCAATTCCATATAGTATTGGTTGGTGAAAGAAAGGGTGAAATAATTTTTTAGTTTTGCAAAGTGATTAAGTTAAGCTTCTTGATATGGATTTCAAATGCAGAGATCATCAAACAATTGCGTTGATACTGTATGAGCGATTACAAAATTTCACATTCTATCACGGGATGCTCATGCTTTGGGCACTATGCACCGCTTTCATATGAGCGATTACAAATTTTCATATTTTATTGCGAATGGTTGTGCTTTGGCACTATGCAAAGCTTTCCTCTACAATAAGTGGATTTTTTAGCTCTGGGTTTGGGGTGGAAGGTGGGCATAAGTTTATTAACTTGGAAAGATAAAAGAAGAAAAAAGACACAAGAATAACTAATGTCAAATTAGACGGCCTTGGGAGCCCATGTGCATCAGTGTATGTTTTTTGGGGCGGGCGAAAATTTGTACTGCAAAAATCACGTGCTGATTGTACAAAGGGTTGTTTTGGGATCTTTTTGCAAAAGTGGCCATCCTTTTGAGGAAACACAGACAGAAGTCCCCACATTTAGACGCTCTGTTCATCTAGGTTGCCAGAACAAAGTGGAATTCTGGCCAAAAAAAAAAACACTACTTTTCTGCCTGACCTTTGGCTCTTGTGGATGATCGCCAGTCCACTTATTTGACAAAATTGCCAAAAAAAAAAGGAAAAAAAAACCCTTTATGTTTTAACCCTACCAACGCCAAAACCCAAATGGCAAGGGAAAATAGAACGGGGTAAAAAACCCACTCTAGAAAACCAGGTGAACTAAAAGAAACTAAAAGCTGAAGAGAAAACCCATCTGGAACGCCTGAGGAGAATTTCAGTTTTGAGGTTTTTTTTTGGGTTTGTAAAGTACTTCATTAAGAAAAAAAATGTAAGTAGAAAAGAAAAAAACCCTGTAAATAGAAATACAAATCAAGGATGGGAACCCATCCAGGAAAAGTACAAGGCAAATGAGAACACAAGTAGACACAACCTAAACATACAACAAAAGCAAATAATCAACACAAAAAAAAAGAGTAAAAACAAAATGCAAAGAGGACTCATGATTACAAAATGATAATCAATGATAACAAATAAGACCTAAGATGAAAGAATTGTCATCTATCACAAATCAGTTAGTGACGGAGGTGCACTAGCTATGATGTGTGGAAGAAATGAAGAACCCTGACCAAGTGTAATAGCTTGTTGAAAAATCATTATGGCGTGTGCATGTTGTAGGGTTATGGACATGTGTTGTTGATAATAAGCAATAAGAATCAAGGGGATTAAAGAAGATCGTTGATGACATGCAATAGTGGTTTGTGCAAAAGCAATAAAAAATGAATCAAAACGAGAATGAAAACACCCATACGTCTCAATAGCAAAGGGAATGAAGTCATCACCTAGCATTCATTTAACATATGATCGTGTTTTTTCTTGAACAACCATCATCGTTATTTGTGTTGTCATCGTCAATGTTCATTACATCATATTTGTGCAAGTCAAGTCAGCATTGATGACATCCATCAAGGTCTAGAAGCCATTTTTGATAATAAGGATATCCACTTGTCATCAAGTGTGGTGAAGGAAAAGGTGGGAGACCTCCCTTTGAACATGTGTTCCATTTTTGAGAGCAATAAGTGTGACAATATCCCAAAATGTATCATGGGCTATTGTATGTTCACTTTTGTAGAAGCATTGAAATAAATGGGTACTTAGATCATAAATGGTATGACCACACCGATACCATGAAAGATGGGCCACTGTAGGATATGGTAATCCAAAACGAGTACGTAATGTTGTAAAAAAATGGGTTGGGGATAGACAAAAGGTCGATGTGGTAGGACGAGCTAATAACCAACACTTGCCCCTAGACCCACACATGAATGGAAACATGCTTGCGTGATATATGAAAGAACGTCTATTAAAAGTAATGTAAACTCCTACTCATGTAGGTGATTTGTCAAAGAAGATTACAACTAGGGATAAGATTGAACCACTAGGCTTTCAAAGGGTGGGACGTAAAAAGAATGACTTGGGATAGCAAGGCTTGAGTGTTTCATAATACCATATGGAATGGGAAAGTGTTAATTTCAACATGTGTTACTACATCTAAACGAATAGGTTGATCATCTTGCTAGAAACAAATGACAAATGTAAGAGTGGTCAATGCCCAACATCCCAAGAATGTGCAAACAATAGTTTGAATTATAAAAAGGAGACTGAACCCACCAAAAGAAGATTATAGAGTGGCTTGGCAACAAACTAGGTGATCAATAAAACCATTAAAAGATCCCACACCAAGTAATTTTTCCAACGTAACTAGGGTATGAATATCGAATTCAACGTAATGTTGCATAATACTTAGAAATGGAAACATTGTACAAAGCAATAGCCAAGGTGCTAGGCATAACACAATGAAAACATCGCAAAAATTGCTTGAGGATCTGCAACCATAAGGAAGTTAAATATCATCCTAAGATCTTCGTGAAAAGCTTTACCCATAAATGATTCAACAAAAGATTTAATCTTATCGATGCACCAAAAATATGAAAACCCGATTTAAGAGTAAAAAAGTTAGGAGGAAGTGATATAAAGTGATCCAACCCTTATGGAGACCAAACTACACATTTCACCGGTTGCATTAAAAGCCTTAATGCTGAAAACTCCTCATGTAATCATAAAAAATAGGAACCACATTTGATGCAAGACCTACTATATGTGTATCATCTGCCAACAAAGGGAAAATGTAATTAAGGTGGGCTACTATTGTAAGGCAAAGAGCGTGAAGGCAAATTAGAGCAAACAATGTTCCTTCCATGGGTCCCCCCATCATGTACCTGATTTGAATGGAATGACTATGAGATCCCCATATTGAGAAGCTTGAAAAAAATATTGTGGGGATGGGCGTGCATAGAATCATCAAACATGTGGGAAAAGCTGATCCAAAAAATTAGATGAAGACCATAACTCCTGAAAAATGGTTGATCGTGACATTGAATTAAAGGTTATGTTACGGACATTCACTCATAGCACCACCCAATTGGGTGCAAATCTAACATTGTTCAAATGCCATGAACCATTATCTCACACCTATCACAAGTTGTTACACCAAATTAATGAAGACTAAAATGTTTCATGCGAGTATCCTTAAACTAAATAGCTAGTGTGTGGGCAACTAAGCGATAGGTTACTTCACCAATTGTGATGGCACATATACCTTTAAATTGTTTTTCCAATGGTAATAGTTGAAATGCAAAAAACAAACATGATATTGAAGGTGTAACATGACCTCAAATAATGTACTCACATACTTTGAAAAGGAGGTCAAAACAACTCGCATAATCATTTTGGACAAAACAATTTCGTAAAAGCTCATACACCATAACTAAAGGGCCATTAGAAAAAAAAACATGGTGAACGAACTAAGGCAAAGATAAATGCTTCTCAATCTAAAGTAACCTCCATCTTAGGATGGAAATCATTGATGAAAGGGGGGAGATCAACCTCAACAAGTGAATGGAAAAGGTGAAAAACTCCCATGATTTCATCAGATGGGCCTGCATGTGTGTTCAAAGCTAATGCACGTATTGTTCAAACATACTCCCTTACATGAACAAAGGTCCATGCATGGCATGATCATGTTAATGGAAGTGGGGTAGCATTTGGAGTCGACTACAAACATTTACAAAAAGTTAAAACAAATGTTTTAATTGTGTGCTCCTCGTGTAATGTCTCCAAATCACCACCCATGTATCCACACAAGCAAATGTGAGTTTCTTGGTGGCCTTTCTCACCACCCATGGAAGAAAGGATAAACATAAAAAATGGAATAACAAAAAAAATGCCAAATAACAATGTTAGAAGGATTGGATGTTAATCAATTCTAAGAGCATATGGAATATGTTGGTATGAATGAAGATGAAGTAAATTCAAATGGAAAGCATCAATGATGTCTATAGATGTAATCCACATCCACATTGAAAAAGAAAGAAAATATGATAAAGTCAAAAGCAACATTATTCCTGAAACAAATGATTACCTATGAACGATGCATGAAAACTAATGTTGTGTTAAACCCCCTTCTGCTTAATAGATGACTGCAAGAGGGACAAATAATGCAGGGTCACAAGGGAGAGGATCTTATAACAAATACTGGAAAATCTCCTAGTGGGTGTGGTAGGCGAGGTGAAAAGAAGGCCAATGAACTAAGAGAGGATGAGGGGATTGGCTGAAGTAAATTAGGAAGGATAGGAATGATGGGCAAATGGATGGAAGTTGAAACATAGTTGGGCATAAGAGTAAAGCTGATTATTAACTCTCCATCGGATGCATGTTAAGAGGGTTAAAATGTTTGGTGATGCTTTGGGGATGGAGAACCCACATAATCTACCATGCTTGTCCTCATGTTAACATATATGGTCTAAAATTAGGGTTTGAAACCCCAATTCAAAAACCTCTTCAATCCCTTTCAAACCCTAAAATTATTGCATATTGCCCTAAAAGAAGAATACTTGCAAACAAAATGAAAAAACTATAAAACGACATATAGAGGTAGACTCACAAAAACCCAATGAATGGGTGGGAATAGCAAATGAACCCCCAGTTGCAAATTTGCCATTGATCGTGTGCATGTGCAACTATTCAAAGGCCTTGCTTGCTTGCCTTCCTTCTTTGCTTTACTTCTATCCCATTCTGCCTTGCTTGCTTGCCTTGCCTTCTTTGCCTTATTTCTATCCCATTCTGCCTTGCCTTGCTAAGTGCCTTATGATTTACCTTACCCTTGGAATGTCACTAAACACCCCCTAATTTGTGCATACCTTTCATAATAATAACATCACCCAAAAATCCATGGGGTAAAACTCTTTTTCTATTTCTCTCACACACAACATTACTTCTAAACAACACTTATTTAATTGTTATTTTTTTTCCTCTTGTTAGTAAATTTTTGCCATAGTAATTTTCTACCGTACATTCTCCAATGATCAACAAGAATAAAAAGGCCCTCACTCCCAAAACCCAAAACCCAAACAATAGTTACCCTTTAACTAGCCTTTACTTTTGGTCTAAAGCTATCATGAGAAAGCAAGTCTCATATTCACTTTCTATCTCCACCCAAAACCCAACAACACCAACAATAACTTCCAAGGTTGAATTAAGATAGTAGTACCCTGGATTGGTATTACACAATTTAAAGCAACAAGGGGACTTGGGTTAATGATGTTTTTACATTTTACATTATCAACATTGTAGACTTAGCTACAACCAGTGCACATTCTAGCACATCTTTTATGTAGTGTGCCTCCATAGCTTTGCTACAGCTACAAGTTGTGACCAAGCTAGCATGACTAAACAAAGATCATGACATGAAATCAACCAACTAACTAGTCTTCTTACATATGAATTTTTTTTATATTTAAAAAGTTGCAAGTCTTTGGAGACTTGAATCAAGATATTGTGCTTCATTTATCATAAGATTTTGATGATTGATAGGAGGCATGCATATGATTGATGTGAAAAAGAAAATTGTCCAAAAAGGAGTTGAAATGAATGAATAACAAATGGTCAAAGTTGATATCAAAAATAAAATCTAGATTAATTCATCATCTAATTCAACTTGTGTTTTTTAAATGTCAAATACATTGGGTAACAAAATTTCTAATTGATTTCAACATCAACATTACATAGAACTATTTAGAGCTATCTATCATGTTGGGCAACTCACAATTTTTTTTTAAATGGACAATTAGGGCAAGAAACTTTGATCAAAAGGGTTGAGACTATTCAATGATGTGACAACATGTGTGTTAATAAAAAAAACCAATATTCCCAACTAAGAATATTGTGGGGGCAAAGGGGGTGCAAACCAAATTAGTCCTCCTTGACGATTAAGAATTTAAATATGGGATTATAACCTCCTCTAATTATAACCTTTAATAATTTCTCCTATGATTTTGGGAGATTCCATCTTTATTCTATTGATGTTTAAAATAATTAACTTTATTAAACAAGACAAATAACATTTATAATACCTTTACATAAAGACAAGCTTTGAACTAGTGTTTGGTGGTATTGGCCTTTTCAAGGTAACATCTCATACCCAATGATTTTACAACTTCACATGGGCAAGATTATGGGTAAGTTTTTTTTAATTAAAAAAAAATTGAACCCAATTGGATTCAAGTTCACAAATGTTGGGTAGTTTTCAAGCAAGTTTTTTCTCTTTTTAAATGTTTGATCAATTCATGGTTAGCATTTAGATTTGGATACAAGAAACCTTGCATTTTCCATATTTAGTCCTCTCCCATATCATCGTTTAACTCAATAGTCGATTACTTAGTTTCATACACCTATTGTGTGTATCAAAAGCTAGGGTCATAGAATATAACCATTACTTCAATGAGAAAACTCAAGACATCACTCCAACATTTGCAACAAACAAAATGAAAAAACAACTTAAATTAAACATAATCAAAATTAAGAAAAAAAACTTGTCCTAAAACAACCCCAAAAATGCCTAAATTTTAATGTTGTTTTTTTTCAACTTCAAACACTCAAGCTTAATAATAAGATTTTCATTTTCCTTTGTTAAGGTTTCTTCCGTTTTCATGAATTACTCCATGGATGTCAAACCTTAACACATGCATCATTTGGACAATTCTTATAAATGATATTAATAAATATTTCAAGATTTTTTATTTTGAATCATTTCGCACAAAGTCATAAAAATAAAACAATACATTATAACTTGTGAATAGATACAAACGAATCACGACTTACATTTGCCACTTACAAATAATGTGCAATCCAAATTTCAAAATTACAAAACCAAAAAAAAAACATGAAAAATGCAAAAAAACTCAAGAACTTCAAGTTGCACAAATTGAATGTGCACATTGGCATAATGTAGGTATTAAGAAACGAGCTACAAGTCATGACTCACAATGTCACCTACACACATTACGGTGTGTGTACATTGTGTATAATACATTAAGTGTTGATTCTTAACAAGTAACAAAATTACAACTTATATTTACAAATAACAAACTTACACCATATAAAAAGGTTGCTCACCTACTTAAGAAAGTGTGTTACAACTTCATAAACCTTCTAATGCATGTTGCACGTTGCACTTTGACAATGATGATCCAATTCAATTTTGAGATCTAAGGACCAACATCCAAGCTCCAAGTTCGAACACAATGTTCACCCATGAGTCATGATCCCATGTATGTCACAACTTGTACAAATTTTTCAAAGGACTATTAATTGTTTATAGCTCAACATTGCTCATTGTTCAATAGGCAAAACATATCAATGAACATCATGAATCATGATTCAAGAATAAAGACTCAAACCCTATGAAACTAAAACAAAATGTAAATTGTAACACCTTGAATTTGAACTTTAAAAGCTCTTCGGTCTTTAAATCTAAGTTCTAAGCTCCTTAAATGATGAAATAGAATTTGGCAAAACACTTCAACAAACAAGAAAAGGAATGGTGAAGGTTTAAACCTATGCAAAGGGGTGAAGGGTTTGGCAAATGACCTAGATTTGCTGGGTGAAATGAGCATGGCAATCCAATGGGTGGGATATGAAAATAGGCAACTTAAGGATTTTATTTGGAGGTGGTTTGGCAAATGTTGATGTTGCTCCTTCACTAGAAAGGTGGGTGGTTACATTGTGGTGATGTTTTAAAGTGACCTTTCAGGACGTGATGGTTTTCAGGTGAAGAGAGCCGGATTTCACCCTTGAAATCTAAACTTGTAGGTTTAAAAATCTGAAAAGTCCTTTGCTTAACATAACATAACATGTTTCCAAATGCAAATTTTGGTCAATGGTTATTTGATGATGCATTTCCTACTCCATATGGCTGGCCCTGATTTTTTTGGGAGAATTTTGGCGATTTTTGAAAGATGATATTTTGGCTTGAGTTAAAACTTGAGATTAGTTATAGAGTTATAATATCTTGAAGGATTTTGGTTTTTTTTTTCAGAGGATTTTTTGAAGATTATATTTTTGCATAGTGAAATATTGAGTTTCCATAATTCTTCTTTTGCCTTAAGATACTTTTTAATGTAAACTAGTGTAGCTTGTGCTGTTGGCACAAATGTGAACTCATTACAATGGAGGGTGGACACAACAGATGACATTATTTTGCAAGGTATACACTGATTTTTCCTTCCAAAACCTGGTTTTTTGAAATTTATTTGAATTTTCAGTAGCAGAAATCACTTAAAAATCAATATCTCCCACATTCTGAATCCAAATCTTACCAAATAAATTCCATTAAATCCTGCTCATCAAGGTCTTTCCAACAACACACCAGACACATTCCAATTCCTCCGAAATGTTTAGCTACGATTTAACTTAATTTTCAATGTAAAAATTAAAAAATATCAAGAACTTTTGCACCACAAGTCCAAATGTCATGGAACCAAGCCCATGCACCCCTTCTGTCCAGAGCTTTCCAGAGACACCAAGAACAAGATCTGAAGCATCCCAGTTCTCTGGATCTCATAAGTACAAAACAAAACAAACTACCTTCCTTCGTAGATACATGGCAAAGCCACAGTGTGACACGCCCCTTGTTTTTTTTTAGCTCCATGTGAAAACTGACCCTAGGCTATTGATGGTTATCTTTCGAGCACAGATTGAAGTTCAGCCTAGACGTGGAAAATGGAGCACCTAAATAAAGCATCTTCACAAACCGAGAACTACGAGATCACCCACGAATATTTTTTTTTTTTCATTATAAGGTGACGGAGGGATCATACCATTCGAGCCTTTTCCTGCTTTTCTTGGAGGTCCAAAGTATATGTGGGTCAAAAGGTGTAAGAGCAGATCCCCTCACACTACTCAATGCGTATCACAACTAAAATATTGTGCAAGCTATTTCCCAGCCTCGCCCAATATAATGACAAATCCAGTGTTTCTTTACTCAATTTTGTAGTGTAGCAACAGTCCCGAGCATCCCGAGACAGATTTGGACTTAATTTCCGACAGTTGTGCACAGGAACATTACAACAACAGTGGCCAGTACACAGACCTGTGTCAACACGTTCCCCAAAAGAAAAAAGGTCAGAAATTTGGCGACTTCTTTTTGAAAAAAAGAGACAAGTGTATCAGCTTTTGGTGATTTTTCGCCCAAAAATAAAATAAATGATGCCAATTAACACTAGAGTTACTCCTAAAGTAAGAAAAACACAGCACCAGAACCCTGAGTTTGGTCATACACACGGTGAGATTTTTAAAAAACCTGCAAAAAAAAAGTACATTAGCATTCAGCGAGGGATGAAAATACACTAGCATTCAGCGAGGGATGAAACTCAGAAAACCATCAATTTTCGTGGTAAACTGAGTTTCATCCTATCTTTCCTTTTTCTCGAGCGCCTCCACTGCTGCTACATATATTTTCACTGCTCCTAACTGTACAACAACTATAATTAGTCGCGAACCTTGTGCATTAAATGCTGAGTTGCAGCATTTCATACTGAGAATTTTAATAAAATGTCTTTTCTTTGCGGATACCACTGGAAGAGGGGATAGGGGGTGAAAGGAGGCCCAAAGACAGGGTGAAGACAGGGTTACTTACGGATAACTCTACTGCTTTTTTTCTTTTCTTTTTTTTCAATTTTGTGATGTTGTCACATTGGTGATCATCCAGAAAGGGATTTAGCCACTTTTGACTATAAACCAGCTATGAAAGTAAAAATTTATTAAAATCCTTTTATCCCTCAGTACTTTGTTGAAGAATAGAAACATGTCCATTTTTTAGATTTTTTAATCAATTTTTTCAAACTTTTTTCAAAATAGGGAACATTTGACAATAATTTTTTTGAAAAAATTAACCACCCAAAAAAACGCTACAATAACATGAAATTGTAGATTGTGTAAGGGGAATTACCGATTTCTTTTTTCTCCTTCAGTTTTATGATTTGGCATCAGTTGCAAGCATCTCACAAGAGTTCTGACATTAATTAGCATCGCTTTTTCAGAAACTGCCAAGATTGTCCAAATGTGGGGGAAAAAGCCGTTCCCAAACAGAAATTTGTCTCACAAAACGGTGAAATCCCTTTCAAAACATCTATAAATAGGTAAATTATTTTCCCAAAAAAAGGTACCTTGCAAAAAGTTCTCTATTGCATTTGTGCGAAAATTTGCACATAAAAGGAAATAAAGCAGATATCAATTAAAATGCTACCACAAAGGCCCCACAAAGACGCCCATCACTCCGATTTGCTAATCAAATCAAATCATAATATATTTTTTGATTGGCCCTTTTGATGATCATTGTATCATCAGCATATTTACATGTCCAAACTCAATTTAATGTTATTTAAAGTTTTAATTTCATCCAAATCAAATCATAATTTTTTTTGATTGGCCCTTTTGATGACCATTGTATCATCAGCATATTTACATGTCCAAACTCAATTTAATGTTAGTTGAAGTTTTAATTTCATCCAAATTAGTGTGACCTATGTTGTTTGCCCAATTGAATGAAATTTGAAAGAGAAAATGATATATCTTCTTGAACTTAAGTCTGAAATCCAAAATGTCATTAAAATTTGAGTTTTGAAATTCTATTCAATTTTCAGTGACAAAAAATATTCAATATTCAATATCTCCCACACATTACATCAAAAAAATCAAGAAATCACTTCCAATAAAATCCTCCTCAATGAGAGTTTTCCAACAATAGAATAATGTGTTTAGTGTTTAGGGTTTCCGTAAACACATTAGTTATGATTTTATGAAAATTTTAATGAGAACTTTCCAATGGTGCAAGGAGGGGTAGCCAAGATTTGGGAAATCTCAATGTGACAAACTGATTTTACTAATCACCCAATGTAAATAGCTCCAACATGAAAACGAGTTTTGTCGGTGTGAAATAGGATTTTATAAGGTAAAAGACAACCTGATAACAAACAAACAAAGCAAACAAACTAGCTTCCATAATAGGCTAGATACATAACTTTTTGTAGGTCATTTTTCTATTGTTGCTAGTAGACTTGCTCTAAAAAGAGAAAGACCTGTATATGCTCTAAAAGCTTAATTGGTAGGGTGTTCTTAGGAAGGGCTATTGCAAAAGCTTTGTTGTTCACAGACAAAAAAAGTGTAGGAGGACAATTTAACTTGGGTTAAGTATAGGGAGAGGCATTCAGTCAGGACATTTCGACAATTTAACTTGGGGTTAAGTATAGGGAGAGGCATTGAGTCAGGGCATTTCGCTCTGAATAGGAGGAACTTGGAAGTATATAGGAGCTTGCAATAGACAACAAAGGCAGCGCAAATACCAAAATCATCACGTGTTAAAACAAGAAACACAATTTATTTTTTCTTCTTTAGGGGGAGGGGAGGGGAGGGAAGGGGAGGGGGGGGGGTTTGTCTCTTTTGCTTTTTGCCCCTCATTTTTTTCTAGCAAAGTCAGGCCTTCCGGTGCTTCACACCCGTACCTTGGGTTTGATAGGGGCCTTATTGGAGGACAAGGACAAGGAGTTGGTTAAAAGTCTAACCCCAAAAAATGAGCTAAGATCCAATATCTCAGATCGAGAAAATGGATGACCACAAACAAAGGATTGGGTGTACAGTATCTCATCACCTTTCCTCTCACCTTCTCTCTTTCTGCCATGCAAAGAAGTTCTAGAAAAACAGAAAGCACTTTGATACGATCCATTTTTCAACAACTTGAAGCCCTGCCACTGTTTCTCCACGTATTGGGTCATAGGCATATTGAGGGTGCATATGGTATGTTATTACGTGTAATAATTCCTTGGCAACAAACAATTTAGCTTCTGAGAAGTGCCACCCCAAATATTCCATCATCGACCCAATGGGTGCCCCAGCATAATTTTTTTTTGATAAAAAAAGAGTGACCGAGCTTTACACATTGTAAAGCCCTTGGGGAGGGCGTTAACAGAACCCGAGTTGCACTTGACTTTGCCTCATGTGAGCCCTTATTCCAGTTGCGCCCTCCCCCTAGGGCCTTACCCACCATGTAAAGAACCACTAAAATTCCTCTAGCATATGTGGAGGGTGCCTTATCGTTAGTAAAATTTCTTGCCTCAATTGAGGATGTCATCTCACTTGTAACGTGTAAGGTGCCTCCTCTCCTCTCAAACAAAAATCACAGCCATCCATTTTATGAGCCAAATTCTTGAATGGGGTGATCTGGGGAATTCAGATCCCATGCTTGCTTCCTGCCTTGCACTAGGCCCTCATGCTTCCATTTGTGGCCTTACCCTACTCGTAAAGCACGAGGAGAGAATTCATACTGTATGTGGAGGGCACCTTATATCCATGAGTTTCCTTCTTGGGATATTATGCCTACTCCCCAAGGGTCGGTGGGAATTATGCTTACTTATAGGTGTAATAACCCTCCCACTATTGAGGAGTAGGCATAAGAACCCTCCCATTCATACACCGGGTGATCTACATAGGTTTGGTTCATGATAAATTTTGCCTCATGCTTTACAATAGGTAAAGCCGATGGGTTGGGGACATTCCCAAAATGCGGGGCCACTATCGCCTCATGCTAGGCCTCTTATTTTGAGAATGCCCCCACCCTAGGGCTTTTACCTTAACACTTTATGGGTTTCCAATAGCTGATGCACAAATGGCTTTTGGGTCAGATAATCCAGACTCCATAATCCTCATCCATTATACTCCTCTGGTGCATGAGCTATTCAACTATACCTGCATGGCTATGGTTGAACCCATGTTTCTCTCTTAAATTGCATATTTTGTGGTGAACAACTCTTTTTTGTGCTGGCTATAAGTAGCCAAAAAGCTATACTGAATTTTTTTTAAATGCTATAATCAAGTGCCTTTTGAGATTTTCAATAGCCAGAATCCACCCAAAATGTAAGGAAAAATAATCCAGATTTCCATAAATGGTTCCAGTTTTATCCAAATTTGGCTAAATCTTGGATCTGTGGATCATCATCACCAATTTGGTGACATCAGAAATTTGACCAAAACCCATTGTAGGTACATTTCTTTAGTCAAACAATTTGTGCTGTACAATAATATTCATGGCATACTTTCATTGATTGGAAGAAGCTCAACTTTTAAGGTCTTGACTTCTTCACAACTTCCCAATTGAGTAGATATCCATTGTGTTTCTTCCTTAGAGTTCACGTGGTCGGGTACAAACTAGGTGAGTTAGAAAAAGCAAAATTTTTGACCTTACCCCCTCAAAGAATTTCAAAGACTTTTTATTTTCGGTGGCAACTATTTTGCTATTTTGCACATGCTTTGAAGTTGTAAAGATGTACTTGGAATTTTTACTTTTTTTTTTCCAATGGAAACTCTTTTTTTTGCCATTCAAATGAAATCAAACAATTGAATTGCTTTTGTTGAAAATGTAGGAATCTCGTTCATTTGAGACCCCTTTTTTAACCATATCATGTTGTCGTTTTAAGTGCTTATTGCAATGCACCATGGGTCCTAAAGGGTAACCTTTTTAGACACGTTTTTGGATACCTACAAACACATTCTTGCAATGGTTTGCATAGCGTGTGTGACACACACACCCTATGCAAACCAATTTGGTAGTATCACAAGTAATTAAGGGTTTTATATTGAGTTTTAATTATACATTTAGGTACTTATCTTGAAGTCCTCTTTTAAAAATATCAACTAGTGTAGCTTGTGGTGCCATTGGCCCAAGGGTGAAGAAGCTATCCAATTAATTTTTCTTTCCAAATTTTTTTGTGTGTGATTGAATTGAATTTCCATTGAAAAATATTCAATATCTTCCTAACCTTAGGTCTAAAATTATCCAAATTGCCTTCATTAAATCCTATTTTTTGAAAGAAATAACAAGACTATGCCCAAATTCCCTTATAATTATAATTTTTGATTTAAAGAAAATTTCAAATGAAAGTATTGTTCAATATTCAATAATTTTTCTATCATAGGTCAAAACATTATGAAACCAACTCGGTGCAACAAAGGCTTTGCAAGAAAACCAAGAGTGTGGCAAGAAGCACCATGGTTTGGGAGATCTCTAACATGACAAACAAAACTAACTAAAAGTGCATTCACACTTGGTGTTAGGGACTCTAGTGTTGAGTCCCTAACACTATGCTAATCATTTAGGACTTACACCTACTTACCATGAACATTTTATATTAAGTTAACATTCACTTAACATTAAGCTATCACCCATTTAACATTGGGTGCCACCTAGGATGCCACCTAGATTTTCATTTAAAATTGACTTAACATCAAGTGTGAATGCACTGTTATAATTAACTACCTTTCCATAGATCATGGCTTGGTATAAATAATCTAAAAAGACAATTGTTCAAAGTGAAATTTTCATATTAATTATAAAAATCTATAGAAATCAATGTAAGAATCCAACATTGTGACACATTCCTTGTGAGAATCTAAAGAATGAACATATCCCTAATGTTACTTAAAAGACTTGTGTGTGTAATCATAGATTTGAACTTTGATGCCTTGATTTTTTGGTATTTTTTAAGTTTGGTTTTCAAAGGCCACATGGTTTGAACAAAAGTTAGTTTAGGCCAAAAATGGTGACAACAAGTTTTATGCATAGAATCTGCATGCAGCCAGTGAGATGAGATGGCTTAACATGCACTCAGCAGGGCTCATGCTTCTTCCTAAAGAAGGAAGGGGGGAGGAAGAGGTTCCCACCATGTTCTTAGTCTGTTCCCATTGATGTTCCCCAAGTTCTCAATGTGTTCTCCAAGGGTGTTACTAATGGTGACACACTTTTATCTCATATGGTTTGCCCAAGGTTTTTTCCTTCTCATCTACAGAGGTGGGCCAAAGGGGAGGCCCTAGTGTAGAATGTGATGCATTTAAAATAGAGCAGCTCCACCTTAAACCCACCCATAAACATGAAAAATGAGCCAATATGAGGCAATGTTTTTTTGTCAAACAACTTTATGCATTTTTTTAATCTTTAAAGCTATGATTTCAACCTATTCAAAGAATTATGGTTTTTAAAAAAAGGCCAATAATTTACCAGATTTTGAAAATTTGAAAACGAAAAATCATCAAATTTTTACAATAGGTTTTAACAGGTAGCCAAAATATAAAAGGATTCGTAAATGTTTCTACGTTCATATCTTATTTATAGCCAAATTTGGCTACATCACAAAATTGAAAAAACAAAATCTCGGTATGAGCTGATATTTAAAGTCAATCACCTAGGCCAATCATTATAGCCGGCCAATTAGAAGCAATCATGTACCATACAAACATTGCATCATATGTAAATTAGCATTTGCTAGATCAAATAGTCATATCAATTATGTACTTCTTACAATGTATGTTGTGTAGGCCACCAATAGATTCATGTTTTGGGGAACTCCAAAGTTTTGCTTCATTAATTTGGCAATTGGCTTCATTAGTTTATAGAAAATGTCATTAAATTTAAGGCACTTATTATATTCCCATTTCCACTAGAGATATAGGTTACAAGAGTGTAATTTTGGGCAAAGGATATCGGATAAGTGTTGTATTACCATACAGTTTTTGGCAGCCTAGAAAACTCACCATCTGGTCATGTGTAATTTTTCAAACCTTCTTCAAGAAAAAGGAACCATGCAATGCACCTTTTGACAAAAGGTAAGTACTTGTTGCCTAGGGTCAGTTTCCACATTGACAAAAGGTAAATTTATTTACTTTTCACAAATCAATTTGTTTGTAGAATTTGAAACTATTATTATTATTCATGATCTTTAATAGTACATTATGATATTGGCATATTAGCAGTGAAAATATTTAAATTATAGTGTGCAATATTTTTAAAGGTTTTCAACACCTCAATTTAATATATTGTTGTGCATTACTACATTGATGCTTACACCTATCGTTGTCCACCAACAACATATCAAATAACATTCATATTTTGATGCATCATATCCTAGTGCTAGGAAATGGCCAAATTCTCCATGGCCATCAACATAAATTCTTGAAACAATGTTGTTTGTTGGTCACATGCTTAAAGCAAAATGACTAGATCATCTAAATTAAGTACTACCATCACATTCCAATGGACTCGCACTTAAAAGCTCCGGATCATAGCAAAACAAAAAGAAGTAGGGTGAAAAAAATGCAAGGCTTGTTGACTAAATCAATATCCATGGTTAATCATGGCAACTACAAGTCCTAGTCTTGTGTATGACCTACTTATAACCTACACTTGCACAATCCATGTTTCGTTGTTTAAATTATTTGCTCAACTAACCCATCAACTTCAAGATGGTGTTGTGAAGTAGTTTGATAATTGATAAGGATTTTTCTCACATAACAACTCTTGAAATTCCTCATAAATTCCATCCTTGGTCAGTGAATACCTTGGCTAGAATGCCAAACCTATTATGCACCCTTTCAAGTAATGTGTATATAGTTCCTCTGATACTACTACAATAGAAAATAATTTTTATGTCAAAAAAATTTCATAGTGCCACATGTCAAATTTTAATATATGGATGATAATCAGTGATGTCAACATGACATCATGGGTTCAATTATAATGGAGTTGCACAGTAGTTGAAAATGAGTTGGTTTATTTGAGTTGCAATTGAGTTATAATGAATTACACCATATATACAATGAGTTACAACTCTACTATTCATGTAATTTGTCCATTAGCACTCACAACATATAAATATAGTGAGTTGCAAGGCCAATTACAAACACCTTTTTTTCTCATAATGTAATCATCAAACCCTTGACAACCAAAAAAATGCAATTGTCAGAACATGATTACCAAATCTATTTTTGATCATCAAGTGTTTAAAGTGCAAATTATGTGAAAAAAAAAAGTGTTTGACCTAATGAATGAAACCAACATATTCAAATTTAACATTGTTAATTTTTTAATTATTCATGTTGTCATAAACTTTAATGGGAATCATCATAAAAAAATTTGGATGAATTCTAAAAAGATTATGGACTCGTAATGGACTTTTGAAATGACAACACTACATTTGTCACACAAAAAAATGAAAAATGTGGACTCAAAAAAATGTCAAAGTAGTGTCAAAATTAACAATTAAAAGTAAAAAATCATTAAATGAAGAATTTATTAATGAAGTGCATTAAAATTTCCTAATTAATTTTTTTTAATTTTAAAAGTTTTAAATGGCATGATTGTTGTAAATTTTTATTCTTGATAATCCATTTCACATTAAAAAATTAAATTTTTGCATGAATTTTTTTCTCAATCACATGTTTAGTGATATCCATAGGTTGGTTTATTAATATTTATGATTAAAAAAAGGGATGATTATAAGATTTATGGTTTCATAATTGTTAAAATTACAAAAACAATCGCTAATGTTAGATTATGGACACTCAAATGCCACTTTTGAACCACCTAACCATGTTTTTGCCCTCTAACATGTATAAAAATGGGTGGATTAGGTGGGCATAAATGGTCATAATGTGATTAATTAGCTAAACACAATTTGAAAATCTAGTTGAATCAAATAATGTTCATAACTTGCCTCAAAATGCACTACCACACACCTTTTAAAAGTTTTGGTAGTGCAATAGTGATAGTGCAAAATCCCATGACACATTTCCATTCATTGACATTGGGTTCCTCCATGTGAAATGAAGTCAAATCCCACACCAAGCTTGGTCCAACACCATTTCAAAATGCATGGGATGAAGGAAAATTCATGAATGATGTTGGTAAGGGTATTTGTTAAAGTCCAACTTAATTGACAATGGGCCAATAACCAATGATGGCTAATTATGCATGAAATTTTCCCCAAATCCAAAATATCATCTAAAAATTATGTGAATAACCTGGGAATAAGATGATATGTTTGATCAAATCTTATGGTGTTAAATTAGTCCAAAGCCATTGCAAGCAATGAACATGAGAACCAATTGAAATAACATCCATTTGCATATGCTCCTTGATCTAACCTTGAATCTGTCATCATGATACGAACATTAATGGTAAAAAATCCCCCAATGGAAGGACAATTTCCAACAAATACGCACATGGGTGCACCTACATCCTTTGTATTTGACACAACATTCAAACTAACTCCCAAAAAATCACTAGAAGGAATTATGTCTTTTGCAACCAAGAAATTAATGACTAGATGTTATAAACAACTACATAATTGACTATATTAATCATAGGATATTACGTCAAAACCTATGTGGAAAAAGTTGTCATATGTTAATGGTGGATTTGACTAGTAGATGATGATGTGGTAATAGGAAGGATGACATCATTTTTTCATTGCAAGTTTTCATCCATATGGCATCCATGATTGATGCCAAAATGATGTGGATGTCCAAGATATCATTTGAAAACATGACTAATATAAAGTCATTTCATATATGATTAAAGAATAACTATGCAAATGATGTGGACAAAATGATGTGTCAACATTACATAGACAATGTGGTCATACAATTATTTTATAATGATTCAAAAATGACTATTAGTAATTTAATATGAATATAAATGGACATAATGTCCTACAACACGTAAGAAACTAATTATATATTATACATATAGGAAATAAACAAACCTTTATTACATTTTTCTTAAATGTACTTGATCTATTTTAAATATTCAATGTGAATATATCAGATATTACATGTAAAAATGAATATAATTTATAATTTCATAAATTTTAATAATTAAAAAAATAATAATCAATTAAAATATTAAGATAGAATTTATACCTCATATTTCATATGAATAATATAAAAACATTATATATATACAATTGATTTATGATCCATTTATAAATATTTTATGTGGATAAATTATATGGACTCATACATCTAAATTAAAGTTATTAGTCAAATTATGATATATTGGAAGCAAATTTGTATAATAAAAATTCCTAAATCAAATGAAGGTTTAAGATATGAAATATATATTTTATTTATTCATTTACTAACAATAAAGGTTTTTCCATTTACAAATTATGTGTTTGAATTAAATTTTTTGAAAGAATGGTCATTGAAATGTTATTCAATAACAAGCCTCAAATAATTTTCTTTTGAACTAAATTTACATTTTTAAATATATATTATATAATTGTGTACAATATTTTTAAAAGTTATGAATAAATTTTCAATTTTTCATTCAGACAAATTATCAATAAAATATGAATTTGAAAATTTGAAAATTTTTTATAATGTTTAAATGAAGTATGGTTTAAATTTTTTAAACATTAAATTATTTACACAACAACTGGGGTGGCTTGATGGTATAGGAGTCGAACTCCATCCTTGGGGTCCAAGGATCAAACTTCATTAATGACATTCGTTGTGATCAACATTGAAATATTGGCCTAATATTCCATACCTACCTAAACTACTTAGGTTAGGTGATGACTGTGTCAACCATTTATAGGATGGAAAATAATGAAATTTAAAAAATTGAAATATAAATATATCTTACTATTTATATTATATATAATAAATTTAATAAATATTTTTTTAAAATAATGTTTTTGGGTTCAATGTGTAATAATAAAAAATGATTAAAAAAATTATTAAACTATCATTAATGACTTTACATATGTCCTTTGTAGCTTATGGATATTATTTGCCACATCATGGCCTAAATGATTATTGTTTAAACAACTCATCTATAATGACTTTAGGGCTATTAGTCATTTTTGTGTTTTATGATTGGAATACTAATCATAAATTTAGTCATATATTTTAAGAATTCTACTAGTGAATCCCAACTTGGGATTTAAAAACCTTGGCCATGCCAACTTGTGAAAGGCCTGCATAGCCATTGTAAAATCACCAAACAGATTGGACAATTCTTATCCAAATCCAACGCCCCCAACAACGTGATATTACATGGTAGTGAATGTATAACCTTAGCTTGCCAATGTTGGGAACAATTTAATGTGTTGTTATTATAAAATCATCACATGGCACCATAAGGTTTTCTTGGCATGTGGATCTTTTTCCATATAAAAATATTGTTATATGTGAAGACCAAATTGTAAAACTATGGGCAATCCTAAGTTGACGTCACCAAAAAGCTTTTACAAACATATTCCCTTTTCATGAATATGCCATTCAATAATTTTGATGGCTAATGGGCTCAATTATAAGGACCCATTTCTAGTCTCCACAACTACTTATGGGCTTGGTGACATTAAAGTGTGTCAAGCCTTTTGAATTTAACAATCAATTGATGCTTTCGAATCCAATAAAATGAACCATGATGGTATGGGATCTAACACCAATGATGGAATGCCCAATGTTGAACACGTTTTGGTCATCGACTCGCCAATATGAGGATCATCCCTATCATGACAATTTCCTTCCAACAATTCTAGCCCATTGGGAAGCCTCAAAAATCCCATGAACATAGTTGATGCATGTTGGATTTTCCACAACACCCATATGCAAATAAATATTTAGGAACCAAAAACCATGTTAGATAGTGGTGAAAACAATGATTTTTTTACATATGTTTTAGTTTACATTTAAAAGTTGTGTTCATCATTCCAAGTTGTGCTAAATGACTAATACGAATGTTGAGGATTTCAAATTAAAAATTCATTAAATTTAATTTTGGGTTTCTGGTTTTAGTAAAGGATGTTTGAACTTGAATAGTAGTTGCATTAAATGTGGTTAATTTTGCAAAGGATTAGGTAAAGGACTCTTTTAATAAAATAATTTTAATGGTAAGAAAAAAAATGATAGTAACTTACTACCCACATTCAAAAAGCACTCACAATTAAAAAGTTGTGGAATTTTAAAAATTTAAAAATTCAAAGTATTTTTAAAATTCCAAAATTTCAAAGTATTTTTAAAAATTCAAAATTTTCAAATTAAAAAAATTCAAAGTATTTTTAAATTCCAAATTTTCAAATTTTCTTTACCACATGTAAATGGCATGTAATGTGCATGACATATAAAACAAAGTTATAGTTTATGATACAAGAAAAAAAAACCTAAAATATTTTAACATATTTTGGTATGATTCAAAATTATGATAAACTTTCAAGATGAAACACATAATTTGGCAATATTTACACACTTTGAAATTTTCCTATTTATTCAAAAATAATTAACACAAAACATGTAATCTATTGGGGCAACTATATGTATTTTTAATAACAAGTTGCAAAAGATATCATTCAAAAAAAAATTGATATGAAAAAGTGAAAAAAGACTAAAAGGACTCATAGTCCTTTTGTAAAGTAATCATGTTGGTTCCTATTTACATACTTGCATCCACCCCCAATAAATCTAACTCTGATAGAAAAGTTCTTTGGCCTTCTCTTGTCTACCAACTAGTCAATAGTACATTGCATTTTCCCTAAAATACAAGTTAACTCCCAAGGGATATAAAATTGCACCCCCAACCAACACATCATATGGCATGATATTCTCACCATGACATGTGTTCACATAGTCATGTAAATTGTTAAATTATCGGTATTGACCAAAATTATGATGTTTTATTTTTTCAACCTTCATGTTGTTTTGGAATTGCTTATGGATGTCATAATTTGGTATGGACATGGTTCAAGGTTGACTTCCATCAACATAAGACCTTTAGCAAATGCCTTGCCCAACATCAACAATTATTTGAAAGCCGAAAGAACATTTAATGGTCAATATTGTCATTGTTACCTATGAATTGAATAACTCCTTCATTGTTCATCACTACAACACTAAGAATGATGCTAGCTTGATCAATGGTTAAATGTGTTGGAAGATCTTGAAGCTTGGCCATAGTTACATGCCAAGATTATACTTCCCAAAATAGTAGAACCTACCTCAATAACATTAGGGAAAGATGTTGTCAACATAGACTCTTTGGCCAACTTAGCCACCATCCTTGGTGATTTCCCTTCCTCACATAATGTGGTTGTGAGGTGAAATACTACCTCTAGCTACATACTAGAAATAATCAAGGTTTTCACCAAAAAAAGAGGTATTTGGCACACATTTACAATGACCTCCAATAAACTATTTGGTGTCCTAGTTCTAATATTAAAACTAGACCTATTCTTCGACCTTGTCGAAATGGCGCTTAAGGTTGATGCCCCCAAAAGGTTAGTTATTGTGTATTTAATTCAAAAGATTGGGGAAAATGCACTTGGCTTTGTGCATCACCATGTTGTGGGTTCAATTGTGCATCAACACCCTATGGTTTATACACCCATGCATTTGATCTTGTCATTAGTGTTGCCATGACCAAAAACATGTTGCATGGAATGGAAGGCCTATTTTGGTTTCCACTGTCTTCCAGCCCCAATCTTTGATCAATTGCAATGAATGTTGCCAAGGATTAACCAACCCCATTCCATAAAAATATAAGGTGGAAACACATTAAGGGTGAATCAATTTTCACCAAAGAAGGTGATGTATAATGAATATCATAGTACATAGCAAGCTAGAATCTTGATGGCATCCTTTCGCTATCCTAAACACAAGCAAAAACATTAAAAATTTGCAAAACAACATTTTGGAACTCAAAGTGAACTTTGAGTCAAAATTGATCTTGATCCAATGGTTAAATGAAAAGAATTGGATAAAATTAATAAACATAAAATATAATACTTATAATTTTTCAACAGCCATAGGGCTTCATGAAGCATTACCAAACAAAAGAAAAATGAAAAAAAAATGCAATGCCCATCTATAAAATCTTTTCCTCTTTGATATGGTAGTAAATTTTTTAAATAAAAAAATTATTATGCATTTATTAGTAAAAAATGAGAAAAAACACATTTTTTGAATGAAATTTCATCCAAAAACTTCAAATTTGTAAATGGTCCTAAATTTAATTGATGTATATCAATATCATACACCATAATTTTAAAAATTCACCAAAAAATTCCAGACACAATCTTAGTTTTGAAATATATATGCAATTTTTCAAACTATGTGACAAGTATTATTTTGTCACAAATATATTTTCAAGTTCTTTATTTTTTGTTGGATTTTAAAGATAATTTATTCGATTAAGTCTAAAAATAATCAAATATATTTCAAACAAGCAAAAATAATCCATATGTTACCCAAAAAATTAATTATAAAAAGATTATACTTGTGATTACAATTTCTAGGGGGCCTTTGTGTGCTATCACTTTATATGGGATTTGCATTCAAATCGGAAGACATACTATTTTTGTAATCCTTGGACTAACTTGATGATGATGCACCTTTTTGTGTCACCATACTCATGACAAGTGCATCCAAACGTGCAAACCATGTTTGGAGGAGTTAACCTATCCTTTGTTTGCTTTTGGAGTTGAATCCTTGATGAAAACATTTTTTCCTTTAGTGTGTTTGGCCTCGTTGTGCCCTTGCTTGGTGTTAATGGATTTGGATTGACCCAATTGCATGTCTAGGTGCAACTAAAAACAATGGCCTTCATCATGACCGATTTTAACATAATGATCACAATGCCACACAAAATTATTTTGCCCTTGGTTCTTTTATGGCACTCTTTCTTAAGATGATCCCCATTGCAGATCTAGCATGTCACTTGTTATCTTGAATAGGATAGTTTCACGGAAGACATTTGGGTTTCCTTTAAAGGCCCCTTGAACTTTTGGGCAACTCCCTTTGCTAATGGATTGCATTGTGACGATCCTAGTTATGATGAACTAGCCGAAGAATTTCAAATTGTGTCCTTGTTGAATCCAATAGTCATAACCTTCTCCTTGACCATGTTGAACTCGATGTGTTTTGAAACTTGTAACACATTTGCCAAAGTTAGTTGCACCAACTGGTTCAACATGATGTCTTGAACACATCATGTTAGTTATTTGTTTAGTATTCCATAGAAAAACTAAACAACTTGTGCCTCTATGATTTCTTAGGTCATATTGATCAATCATTGCATTCAGGCATACACCTCACACAAATTCTCATGTGGATTGTGTTAAAACCCGTACAAAATGTGTAGTTTTAAAATCTAAACCCCATGGTAATTCCATCACAACTTACATAAAAATTCCATAATCGGGTTGAATGTTGGCAAAAGACATTGTTTACCAATGTAAGGATTGGCACACCATTCTCAAGGGTTGCACTAGTACCATTACTTCCATTTCTATTAGCCAAATTATTACTAAGAGTTATCATGGCACCACTTAGGTCCATAATGCTTGTGCTAATAGAAACATAATTGGGCAATTAATATAATCGCCATTCTTTAATCTTTGTTGTCACTAAATATCATCAAGGTTCATTGGTGTTTCTAGATAAATCTTCCATGCCCCACAATAATGGTGTAGCAAATAAACATGCAAGTGAATTTGTTTTTATGTTCAAAAAATCCCTCCCATATGATGATGAAGGCAGTGTGGATGGTTTAAATGGCACCCCTCACCTCATGAACACTATTGCCCATTAATGTTGATAACCATGTCCCATGTCCTTAAATCTTGTGCCTTTTTTGTGGTGAACCTTAACCCTAAACATGGGTATACAAACCTTAATCCTAAAGGGATGTTGGCACATGTAAGGATTCCAAAATTTGAAATTATGAAGCATTTACAATCACCTTGAAAACAATATTCCACATGGCCAAATGGACATGGGGTTCACAATGAACATGAAAATGATCATTTATCAATTATCAACTTGATTTCAGCACCACAAACAAACAATGTGATAACTATGTTGTCAAATTTAAAATATCCATAACAACATCAACCCTTTACAACCTACAATGTACACTCATTTAAAATATTAACCATTGTGTCTAAACAACTAAGAGTCAAATAAGACCTTCACAATAGTCAAAATTGGTGGGTAACTTTGTCCCATGTTTGGCCATTACCCACACCAATTACAACCCCAAGGTTCATTGTGGCAATTAACACATGTGAGACAACTCATAGCCTTTCATCTTGGCTTTCCCATTGTGGAGTATATGTGTAGGTTTTTGAGATATCAACCCAAGAACATGTGCTTACTCTAGGGTGTTGACCAATGGCACATAATTCAACCAACCCCTTTACTCCTTGAAATTAAACAATAGCCTAACCAACACAACGATAGGAACATGCACAATGCAACAATACAAATGGGGGCAAACTTTTCATATGACAAGATGTTCATTTTTGGGATTCCCATTCATAAATTACAATAAAAATTCAAAATCCTCCTTGTCCACTATTGGCATGGCATTTCGCCATTTGTAGTTCACATGATTGAATGTTTATCAACAAAAAGGAGAACTTCCTAAAAATTCGTTCCAAATTGTCCCCACACATGCTACTTTTTACACATTAAAAAAATTTAAAACTTTTGTATCCAAATAGGTTAAAATTTTCACATGCATAAATATCTTCTTGAAAAAATTCTTGACAGAAACGATATTCCAATTCAATTCCATATATATATTTGAAAAAAATGCTCACTTAATTCCAAAATTAAATTTGAAAATCAATCAATTAATTAAAAAATCTATATCTAATCATTGGGCTTGAATTTTCCACAATAATAAATAAACCTTGTTTGGTCATTAATTTTTGTTGACCCATTAGTCAAATGGAAAATTGATGGATGATTTTTTTAACATCCAAATTATGGGATGAAATGGCTTCCTTGTGGATGAAAATTTTAATTTTTTATAAAAATAAAAAGTTCGCCACGTAGTAGGTTCAAATTGGTGCTGAACATGTCCCTTCTTAAACATCACATTTGGGATTTTTGAAAAAAAAAAGGAAAAAAAAAGGAGGTTCATATTGGACCTTTTTTTATTCCTTATCCCAAACATGCCTTTGAAGCTCTTGCACCTGTGAAACATGTTAAACTTGGCAATCTTGGCTTAGGTTTAAACGAGCTTATAAACAATTCCACATCAATGGTGATTTGTGCCATTACTAGACCCACCCCAGTTCACCTCCCCTTCCTACAACCCCTCCTCCTTGCCTGCCTCTATAGCTACAAGTGCAACTATTACTACATTCCAATGAAGAAAAGGATGATCACAACAATGAGGAAGAAGGTCATTCCCTACCACCTATTGTTGTTGCCAATAAAATTCATCAAACATTTGGAGCTTAGGTGATGGTAGTGGCAGATCTTGATATTGCCACTTTATTGTTATGTTCCATGAACATTAACACCAAGATGTTATGAGAGAGAGAGGGAGAGAAGGAGGAAAAGATAAAATAAAAATAAAAATAGTAAAAAAGAAAAGAAAATAAGGGGGCCCTTTGTGGCACTACCTTCTTTTTATTGTCGTATATATATAGTTTTCCAACTTTGAGGTACCTAAACCTTATTTGGGAAACTCTTTTGATTTTTTGAACCAAAAAAAATTCCAAAATTGGCAAAATCATTTGTTGAGTAGACCAAGAACAACCAGAACGAGAAAAAGCGTCATGCGGATCGAGAACTGCAAACAGCAAAACGTAAACAAAACACCACCA
>Ga0116227_10000607_pt1 | contig 71655 bp, 52 predicted proteins | sample S1TSphgellanicum_FD_89693 | JGI IMG/M metagenome (GOLD analysis project Ga0116227, IMG submission 89693) | Host-associated microbial communities from peat moss isolated from Minnesota, USA - S1T2_Fb - Sphagnum magellanicum MG | ecosystem: Host-associated > Plants > Peat moss > Unclassified... | reverse complement strand
TTGAAGGTAATTGTTTATGTGATTTGTAATATACACAATACCCACTTAATATCACCCTTGCAAACCATTTTAGATTTTGAATTTTGAAGGTAATTGTTTATGTGATTTGTAATATACACAATATTAAAGCTCACATTAGTTTTTGCCTTGAATGTTATTTTCAAATAATTTGTACAATTTGAAATGAGAGTTAATAAAAAATTAAATTAAAAATACATATCCATCATAATGTGTTTTTAATAAGTAGATGTAGTTGAAGCTTCAAAATATAATTGTTGAATGGTTATTGGTGGAATGCGTTATCACACTAGCAAAACAAGGATATATATATATATATACCTTAGCTATGAGTCATGTTTGACACTAGTTAAAGGTTAGCTTGAAAAGAAGCCTAAGAATTTTTTTCCAAATTTCTATAAAATTTTAACTAGTTGAAAACACAAGATAACTTTGAAACTCACTAATAGCCTTTACATACTTAAAGACTATTATTAAAATTTTGAAATATTCCGATTGAAATCATTGGACCTTTTTTCTTTCAAAAAATAAATTTTTTGCAAGATTTGTCGAACATGAGTCATAGGTATAGTATATACATATATGTTCTTCTTGAGAATTTTTTTTCAACCATTGAAATATGTAGTTTTTAAAAAATGAAGCAAAAAAATTGGAAATATTTGTGGATAATACTATAATTGATTTATTACAACCAAAAATTTAAATAATTTGGGATAATGAAATAAAAGAATTGGATGAAATTTATTACAAACTTCATTTTTAGTTGTGGCATTCTTTTTAATATTGTCAAAACAATTCAATCCCAACATATATTAATTGTTGTTTTTCAGTATGGCCTTTGTTATAAATTTCCAAGATGTGAAAATTGAAGACCACTATTATTAATATAAGTTAAATGTGATCTTATTAAAAAATCAGGCATCACCAAAGAAAGTTGGGTAAAAGCAACCTATAAAATTATTTGTGATGGGTGGGCATGTAGAAATGATAGATTATTGTTGAATATCTTAAGTGTGAGCCCCATAGAAGAATATTTTAAAAAGGTAATTGATACAAGTGGGAAGCAAAATAATGTGGCCTTGTACATTAAACAACATTTATAATGCAATTGGGAAAATGGGTTTTGAAATTGTTATGCAAGTGATTGGGTTTTGATAATGTGACAATATGCCAAAATGCAATTCACATGTAACATCATTGAGGCTAAATATTTGCGCATTACCTATTATGCTTGTATTGCATATACCATTGACCTTGTTATTGAAGATATAGGAAAATTAAAATGGGTGAATATAATTGTTAAGGAAGTTTTAAAATGTATCAAAAATAATTTTTATAAAATTCAAGAGTTATTTAGAGGTCAATTTTCAAGAAAAAACATTTGCAACTATTGAAACTAGGTGATACTCGTTTTTGGAACAAATTTCACAATGTTGGAAAGAATGCAAAAGGTGAAAATTCAAATTAAAAAAAATAGTTTCAATGAAAAACAAAATTCACAATAAATGTAAATTATGAAATGTGCACCTTTAAGTAGTTAATAATGGGAATTATTAATTTTATTATTAAATAATCGAACCTTGTATTTCTTATGTAACTTATAGATTCTAGGAAACCAAAAATGGACAAATTTTCGGAACATTATGACCAATTAATTGGAAAAATGGATATAATGGAAGGATTAACAATAGAAAAAATAAAAATGGTTTTTTTATTAAATGACAAAATGTTGTCATTTTATACATAGTCATATTCACTTGGTAGAAACCACGTTGGATTTAAGGGATTTGAAAAAGATTTAAAAAATAGTAATGGGATTTTGAATTTTTAAAAAAAAAATCTTCAATAACATGATCATATGAATATTGAAAAACAACTTGCATCTTAAAAGAATATAAAGGGTCTTTTTGCAAGCCTAAAAACATTCTTGATTGGAAAAGAAATGTCTATTTATATTTGGTGGAAATCTAATGGTTTTGAACCTTCAAATTTGCAAAAGTTTGCAATCAAAGGTTTGAACCAAGGTATAATGGTGTTAACATTAAAAAGAAAATAAATATTATTGAAATTATTGAAAGTAATAATATTATTCTAAAATAGTTGCAAGGAAATGTTATGAAAAAATATTTGAATTGAAGTTGAATAATAACTTAAATACTAATTAATATACTTATGATCAATTAAACATGATGTTGGTCACTATATATCTTGGATGGGCATGATGGTGGTCACTAGAGGTTTCATACGGTAGTCCCAAAAAAACCTTGTTATAGATGATCCTTATTAAGTTCTCATCGAATGTGATTTTAGCCATGCAGAAATATACTTAAAGAAATTACTAAATAAAATTAAAGTTTACATAGAAATTAAATCAAGAAGGTAGGAATAGTTTCCTTCACCTTTTGTTATCCCTAACTTTCCTTATTTATGTAAAACCTTTGAATAAAAACTAAGGATTATGTTAAACAATGAATGTCAAATAGATCAACCACATTAATGTTAGTTTGCAAATTTTGAAATTGGATAGTCCTTAATGGTTTTATGAAAATATGGGTGAAATCACACTAAAGGTGAGCCACTTTTGTTCAAAAAAAGTGATGTATAACAAGTATTATAATATGCAGTAAGCTAAAATCTTGATGGCATCCTTTAGTTATCCTAAACATAGATAAAAAACTTTAGAATTTGCACAACAACATTTTTTTAATTCAAAACTCATTTTGATCCAATGGTTAGATCATGAAAATGTTTGGATAAAATCAATGTACACAAAATATACAACTTACAATTTTTGAATGGCCATAGGGCCTCATGTTTATGATTCATGAAACATTATCAAACAAAAGAAAATTGAAAAAATAATATAATGCCCATCTATAAAATCTCCTCCTCTGATATGGGAATGGTTTTTTCCTAAGAATAGGATATTACTATGCATTCGTTACTAAACAAATGCAAAAAAAAACATTTTTTGGATGATTTTCATCTAAAAAATTTAAATTTCTAAATTCTCCTAGATTTAATTGATGTATATCAATATCATACACCATAAAAATTTCACCCAAGAATTCCATCCACAACCCTAGTTTTGAAATATATATTCAAATTTTCAAACTTTCTAGCAAGTATTATTTTATCATGAATATATTTTGTATGTTCAAAATTTTCAATGTTTATTGAATTTTTCAAAATAATTGATTGGATGAAATCTAAAGTTAATAAAATATACTTAAAACAAGCAAAAAAATTCAAAATGTGATGTCCATACATTAACAAAAAAATTTATCACATAAAGACTATATGTGTGATTACAATTTTGGGGGGCCTTAATGTGCTTTCACCCATATCCATTTCTTGTTGTGTGCTAGGAGTGAAGACAATTTGAATCTCCCTTGCATACACCTTTTCTTTGATGTAATGATGTTAAATCTTGATGTGCTTTGTTCACACATGAAAAAAAAGATTGTGTACAAGTTTAATACTACTTTGATTATCCTTCAAAAGTAATGTCAATCCATCCCCTAGAAGTTGTAACTCTTTCAATACACAAGGGGAATAACTTATATGTGGAAAAGGAATGGTAACTTTGTGAAGTTTTCTAGTGGTCTTTTAGGATCTAGTTATAAACAATGGCCAATGACACCTACAATTTGGGAGCACATCCAAGTGCAATATAAACACACGTAAGAAGGTGGAGGATATCAATTTAAATGGAGTTTTAAAATGAAGTGGTGAATCTTTAAATGGGAATTGAACACTTCACTTAGTTTTTCTATGAAAATATTAAATACCATTTCCTTGCGATCATTGTCTTCAAGATCCTTGGCGTTTTATTCACTCAAATGTTTCCCAAGCTTCCATCTTCAAATAAACAAAAGTTCAAATGTTGTGTGTTGTTTAGAATGACACCTACAATAAAAGTTCAAGTGTTTGTGTGTGTTTTTGATGTTCATGTAGAATTGTTATGTTGTTATGTGCTTGCATAGGATTTGAAGTGTTTTTTGTGAATATACTATAAAGAGAAGATTGGTGACTCTTCCCAATTATGGGATGTGGTGTGAACATAATGAGTCAATGGTTGTTTATGCTTTGTCTATGAACCATTTTGGTTCCAAATTATAGTAATTAGTTTTTTTCCCCTTAGTTTATGCAATTTGACATGACCTTGGAATTGATTTAAAAGCTCTTTTTAATTGCATCATGGAACTTTCACACCTTTTTTTTCACATTGGGAGTTAGGGCATGTGTCTTAAGTTTGCATTTTGTTGCAAAACCAATAATTAGTAAGGGTACTTACTATGGATACCACTTGATAAATTTAAAGATGTGTTTAGAAGGTGACGATAGGAGCTACACCTTTTTTTGTAACATTTACATTGGGGCATGATGTTTATTACAATGACATTCTAATGGGAGGCCTCCAAGAGGTGTTTCAAAACAATCTTTATAGGGTAGGTTTAAAATGGGACCATTGGGCATGTTCTTAAATAATTCCACCATACACAAACAACTCCTTTTTTATTTCTAAGTGTATTTTGAAGGATCTCCCCCAACAAAAGAACCTTAGAGCATTATGTGAGAGGAGCTCCCCCATTTTTATATGTTCCCACGTTCCCATTAAAATATTTCTTTTCTATTTCAAGGTTTTTTTTTCCTAGGTAAAATTTTACAGTGTGGAACTTGTGTCACAATAATGTTCACAAAAATCTTTATAAAATTGAATAGGAATTCACACTACTTAGAAAGTCAAAGGTTCAAAAGAAGCTCATATGCAAACTATATAAAATCAAACCAGCCTTTTAAAGGTTGAAAAAATATAAGTTAGAGGTTGTAAAGTGTTCTTCTAAACTCAACTACAAGTTTTTCACAAGTTGATTACAAAACTATTGTCTAGTGTTGGGAATTTTAGTTAGATCCACTATGTTATAAATTTTAATTTGGTAGGTTGTCATGTTTTCAAAAAATCCATAATTTTTTTCATCTACACTGAGAGTAGAAGGAAGATTCATTGATAAATCTCCAAGAACAACACAAGGGTTCATTGTCGTTAGCTGAGAAACAATTGCATGCATGTCGGAAACTACTTTGGCTATGCTTGAAACTTGAAGTGTTGTTGGATTTGTAACAATAATGTTTGTTACTATTGAAACTTGAAACATTATTGGATTTGTAACAATGTTTGCATTTTTTGTTGAATCACATGCAAAAATATTTCTACAATTCTCCTTTTCATCAGCATTTTCTTGCAGAAAAGTTAATGGCATTCCATTGAACTATTCATTAGAAATGATTTGTTGCCATGTTCAATCATAAAGAACTATAACCATTTGATTATAACTATAAGCACCATGATAACCAAGTCATTAAAATTTGCAAGGAATAATTGAACTTGAGTAAAAAAACTTATAAGTGACAAGCAAAAAACTTACTCACTTGAAGCTTTGGTAGGTTGATGACTTGTGAGTTTTATGTTGTGTTCAATGGAACCAAACTTTCTTCCATCTTTATACTTGTAACACCTCATCCTATCTTATTTGTAAACATTTTCCCATTCAAGCTAAAAACATCCCATGTCATAATATCATTATACTTTGCCAATGAATTTTAACTTTTACGAATAGGTTGTTTGGTATATTAGACCTTATCATTAAACTTGCATTTTTGAAGCTTGTTAAGGAATAAAGGGCGAGGAGGTTTTTCTTATGGTATCCATTTATAATGATGAGAAACAATCTTGAAATAATAATCAATCACGTCCTCAATATGGCAATCAATTAGTTTATGGTGTTCTCTAAACAAACAATGGTTGATTTTGATCTTCCAATTTTTGGAAGTTTGTTGCTAAAAGTTAAAAAACCAACATTAGGCCCATGTCAGTAGTGAAACCACAAAAAAAAATGTGGCAACAGTAGAAATGACCACAAATCAACACAAATAAATTAAAAATCAAAATTATCGAAGAACCTTTTCGAAGGCATTGGTGATCATAGAGAAGTCTTCAACATTGATGTTATAACATTCATTGCAAGCTTTAATAAAGAAATTGCATGTGCAATAGTAAGCAAAATGCATGCTACGACCTCAAAAAGAATCATTTTGACACATTAGTTGTGTTAGCGTGAAAATCTCTTCACTATTATTTTTCTTAGTATCTCTTTCAAATTCACCATCAACAGCAGCTTTCGCGACTTCATCACCAATAATCTTCATTACTATGTAGTCACAATGTTAAACTTAACAATAGGAGATCTTTCGGTTGCAATAGTCAATGCCTTTTCCTTGGCCCTAATCAACCTCCCAACTCCTTTTACCACAGATTGTAGGTTGTAGTCAATAACAAATTGTTAGAATCCACAACAAAAACCATGATTAAAATCAATAAATACCTTCAAATAATGGATATCTTTACCTACAAGATGAGTATAATGTGCGATCTTTTTTTGTAAGATGAAACATGATTTTTTTTCAAGAGTTTTATAAGTTTTAGCACATTGGTTTCATTAGTAGAAATTGGCCAAAATGTAACCACTCTATTTGTGACTACATGTGACTATTAGTCATTTAAAACTACCTTTGAACTTTTTTGCAACTATTTCTTGTGTTGGTCATATTTGTGACTACACAATGGCTAGTTTGCGGCTATTTTGGTTTCATCTTTCTAGGTGAACAATATTTAATTTGGTTTTCATCCAAAAATAACAACTTATGTCCCATTAGTTGCAAATGTGACCAATTTAATCGTAATGTTATGAATATATAAAAATGTATTTTGCGTATTCTAATGGGTATGAATGGGTATATTTGGATTACAAATGTATTACTTTGAATATATATAAACGACCATGTCATGTATATTCAAGGATTATTATTAGCATTAAATGGCGTTGATATTATGGTTACATAAATATATATTTTGAGTATATTAAAGTTTTATGTAAGATATTTACTAAATATATGGGGACCATAGTACAATTTATCCAAACATTCTTATTATACTTCTTGAAGTGATTACAAATGACATTTATTATTATCACATAATATAATATAATATAATATAATATAATAATATTAATTTCCTTCTAATAAAAAAGAAATGATATTATTTTATTACATAATAATGACGACGACGACGATATTAGTATGATAGAAAAAATATAATATAACTACTAGAATTAAAACCATTTTTCTTATTGAAATTATGATAATAATAATTAAATATTAATATTTATAGTTTTACAAGAGTTATAAAATTGACATAATAATAAAAATATGAGTAAAAAAATTAACCTAAAAAAATTAATACTTCCAATTATATTAATAAAATAGCTAATCAACCTAGTTAAAAAATATATTTTTATTATTATAAATATTCAATTATTAAATATTACTACATTGTAATAACTAGTGTGACATATGCTATGAGCCCAAGTGTTACCACGTCCTCAACTATTTTTTCCTTCCAAAATCTGGTATTTTGGAATTTATTTGAATTTCCAGGGGCAAAAATCAATTAAAATTAAATATATCCCATATTTTTGAATCCAAATCTTACCAAATAAATTCCATTAAATCCTGCTCATCAAAATCTTTCCAACACCAAAGGCACATTCCAATTCCTCTGAAATTTTCAGCTATGATTTAACTTAATTTTCAGTGAAGAAATCATTCAATATTCAAAAAATTCTACACCACAAGTTCAAACACAATGAAACCAAGCTGAGGCACCCCTTCTCCTTGAAATCTTTCCAAAGAGACCAAGAATGTGATCTGAAGCATCTTGGTTCGGTGGATCTCATTGGTACAAAACAAAACAAACAAATTACCTTGTTTCATAGATAGATTACTGAAATAATTAAAATATATTTTAAAACTTTATTATTTAAAATTTAAAATTAGTCAATGTTTATAATCAATTACTGAAATATATAGCAAAGAAATTAAAAAAATTATTATATAAATGCAGAAATTATTTTCAAAGGAAAAATATACTTATTAAAAATCAATTATTATTAAAATAATAATAATATTATAATAGGTCCTAAATAGCTATAACACGTGAAATAATAATATGAATCATAAAAATAGAATAACTAGCCTTGGGTACCAACTAGCTACAATAATAATTCAATTAAATATTGTTATTATTGTTAAATATTTATTTTCACATTTAATATTAGCTATAAAAAAGGGAATAATTATAATAAAGTAGTAAACCTAGGCTAGCTACTAGTTACATTATTGAGGTTTTAAAATTAGTACTTAATTTTTATAGTTAATAGTTAATAATTATCAATTAATCAATATTTTAGTTAATAATTCATTTTTTTATGAACTATTAACAAATAAGTTATTAATGATTAGGTAGTTACTTCAATATTAGCCAATTATTAGTTAATTAAATTAGTTGATATATCATTATAGTTAATATTTAATTAAGTGTTTAATATTATTTATTTAGCTAATAATAATAATGACTAATAATATAATTAATTTGTTGATTATATAATTACGTAATTAGAAATGACTAATGACTAGTTAATTTATTAGTTTCTAGTTAGTTTTAATTAATTAATATTTTATTCATTAATTAATTATTAATCCTATTAGTTATTTATTTAATTACTTAGTTAATGAGTTAATTAATCATTTACATACATAATTATATAATTTATAAAAATTAAAATGAGGTGGGATAAACTTTTTAGTTGGAAATAGTTTACAACTAAAAATGGTTAATCACAAACTATTTGTAATTAAAAAATTATCCCATATGTTTTGGTTTTCATTCTTATTTTGAAAAAATATAAACAAGGTGTTTTGTCTGACATTTTCATATTAAAAACCATGGGGATATGTGATGAACCAATAAAAAAAAATTAACACAAAATAAAATATAAATATTCATATACTCACATCTAATTTACTTACTTCCCTAACCTACCTACCTACTTAAATAAATATTTAGTCTAGGTATGTATGTAAGTCCTACTTAAACATTTGTTTAGTTTAAATAAATGGGTATGTAGATCCTACTCACTTACTTACCTAGTTGAACCTTATACTTAAATATTGATTTAAATTTATTTTGGACAAATTCCATTATTATGCAATGTGACAAATTTCAATTGCACCATGTGTCACAATCTAAAACATTCAAGCATAAAAATTAGACGTTTTAAATTATTTCAAAATTATAATAAAATTATTTGAAATTATTAAAAGTTGGGACACGTGGCACCACATCACTTGCTCCCATTGTACACCAAAAAAATTCAGTCCTAATTGCAAGTAACAATACATATTGGTTAGTTAAAGAATGAAAGTGTATTTGGTTAACTATTTTTTTCATCCAAAATTTCTTGTCATTTGCGATTAGTATCACATGTGATTTGTTTAGCACAACTATTAAATTTTAATTGTAAATGTCACTTGTGACTAAAAATTAGTCGTAGGGACTGGTTGCAAAATGACATTTTTCTATTATTATGTTGGACACATTTTTAATAATTTTATTCAAGTCAAATTTTTGCATCTCATGATGGTTATCAAATGCATTGTGTGCTCAAAGTTTAACATGAGCATTTGCCTTATTACACCAACAAGAACACATGTTAGTCCTCAAGGATAAATGTCATGAAACCTCTTTGAAGATGAAAAACTTGAAGCTTTGGAAAGATGGAAGATTAGAAACATCATCATTGTCATTTGAATTGTTAGCATTAAAAACACCAATAGTAGTAAGATCTTGAATCTCAAAAACAGGATCCTCAATTTCATTGCTAATAGAAACAACAAGATCACACGAAAGTGAAGCAAAAACAACAAGATCAACTATAAAAATGATGGGATCAAAAGGAATCCGAAAAGAAACATCCTCAATAAAAAGTAAAGCAAAGTCAATTGATGCAAAATCAACATGTACAACAACATAGTCATCATATCCATGTGAAATCTGTAGAAATAGAATGTGTTTGTGTCATATATTCAGCACACACTTTCAATTCCTCTCTAGTAAAATCAAGCCTCAGGAGAAACCAATGGTGACATCACTTGTGAAAGATGCAAATTGAAAGCATCATTATTTGCCACACATTTCCATGGTCGTAACATTCACATGTTCATTCAGCCTCAAGCAAATTCTTTTAGGAGGATTAATTTTAGTACAAATTGAACTAACAAGGTGGAACAAAGACAATTGCACGAAAATCCATCACCAAAGACAAATTTGACCGACGTCAAGTAAAATCTAAAAGCAACATAAAAAAACATAAGATGATGATGACAAACAAAATGTGCATGCACTCATAGAAAACACACTGAAATGTCACAAGAAATCAAAGAAAGCTATCATGAAATGAGAAAGAAATGAGGAAATAAAATGATAGTTGTTTACAGAATGGGAGATTCCCATACTTGTGTGTTCTCTTGAGGTTTGGGAACACCCATGGGTTCACGCCCTTGAGTGGCCCTCCCAAGAAGTGCTTGTAAAACCTCAAAAGAATGGTGGGTTTCATGAAAGAGACTTGATTAAAAAAAAAAAACTGGCGGTTATAAAGATGGTTATCTGATTTTTCAAGTTTTTGAGAACTATGTTATACATATAAACACTGGTTCTTTTGATTTTGGAGGATTATGGTTCCTAAGAACCGCCTTGATAACCTGGACTTGCCAAGGCTGCTTCCAACCTCGATTTACTACGCAAAAACATATTAGGACTATTTTTTGGTTCCCCTCATCTTTCTGATTCTGATCTCTTTCCCGGCTCATACTGTGGACTTGCATCTATCTTTTGGGCCCCAAGCAAGATTAGCTAAAAAGAAGCAAATTACCCTGAAAGAAAGAATGTATCCGTGGAATCCCATGCCCCCTGATCATATCCGGATGCAACCAGTCCCTGATAACCGTACCTGGCACAGTGTAAGTTCTGGTTTCTTGTCTCATGGAAATTAGGGTTAGGGTTTGCTTCTTCTCCTTTGCTGTTGCGCACAGGCAAAATGGAGAAGCTGTGACTGTGCTTGTGTCTCTTTGTGTATGTCGTTGCCCTCTCTACTCCCGCGAGTTCTCTTCTCTTCCGAGCTTTGGATTTGCTAGTGACTAATACATTGAAGCAGGAATAGGAGGGCAAAGTGACGAGAACTCTTATTGTGAAGTTCTTGGAGGAATTTTTGAGCTTTCTTGCTTCGAGAAGTCAAGTTTCCGGTGTTGTAGTGTTTGCGGTTGGTACTCCTGGGTGGTCGATGGCTAGAAAACATGATTCGGAGGAGGAGGAGGATGAGGAGGAGGAGGAGAAAGAAAGAGCCAGGAATCGGCACAGGTCTAGTAGTAAGAAACATCGCAGTAGTCATCAGTCGGAAAAGAAACGGAGGCATAAGCGAAGAGATCGAGAGAGCAGCCCAGAAGATTCGGAAAGCGATGTATCGCGGGAGGCGAGTAGAAGTCGAAGCCCTCCTAGGGTTTCAGAGGAAGAGCTTCGAGAGTATCAAGCAAGGAAAGCGCAAAGGAAAGCTCTGAAAGTTGCCAAGAGACTGAAGACATCGACTGTCTCTGGCTACTCGAACGATAGCAACCCTTTCGGAGACTCCAACCTGACAGAGAGATTCGTGTGGAGGAAGAAAATCGAGCGCGACCTCACACAAGGTCTGGAGCCTGCGGAGCTTTCTTTGAAAGCCGAGAGAAGAAGGCAGAAGGAACGGATGGCAGAGATTGAGAAAGTCAAGAAACGGAGGGAAGAACGAGCTATCGAAAAGGCGCAACACGAAGAAGAGATGGCGATGCTGGCTCGAGAGAGAGCCAGAGCTGAGTTCCAGGATTGGGAGAAGAAGGAAGAGGAGTTCCATTTTGAACAAAGCAAAGTGCGGTCAGAGATTCGCCTCCGTGATGGCAGAGCCAAGCCGATTGACGTTCTGTCTAAGAATCTGAATCTGTCTCATGACTTTGATATAGAGATCAGTGAGCCTTACAAGATATACAAGGGTTTGACTGTGAAGGAGATGGAGGAGCTCCGTGTTGACATCAAAATGCACTTGGAGCTTGACCGAGCAACACCCACACACATTGAATTCTGGGAAGCTATGATGGTTGTATGTGATTGGGAGATAGCAGAAGCTCGAAAGCGAGATGCTCTTGACAGGGCACGAGTGCGTGGAGAGGAACCTCCTAATGAATTGCTTGCTGATGACATAGGGTTGCATGGTGTAGATGATGAAGTACAAGCTATGCTGCAGGGGCAGAGTGTAGCGGAGCTGGAGAGTTTGCAAGAGCAAATGGAAGCAAAGATGCGCAGTGGCACAGCTCAGGTTGTGGAATACTGGGAAGCAGTACTGAAGCGCCTGCACATATACAAAGCGAAAGCGCGTCTGAGGGAGATCCATGCTGATTTGCTGCGGCAGCACCTGCAATATCAAAGGGACTCTGACGAAGATGAAGACCGAATCTTGAAAGAGGAGGTTCATACCCCTGAGCATGATGTTGAGAAGGCTGCTGGTGACTGGGAAGAAGAGAATGGATTTATCCCTGAGCCTGTTGAGGAAAGGCTGAAAGAAGCAGCAGAGGAAGAAGATGCAGGATCATTTTCTCCAGAGCCAGTGCAGGAAGTTGAAGGAGCTGAAGTGTTGGACCCTGAAGCTGACAGAGCTGACTTGGAGCGAAGGCGGGCTGAGGTTTTGGAGGAGCAGCAGCGTAGGCTGCAGGAGGCAGCTGCAAGGCCGCATCCAGTAGATGATGATGGCTTGGAACTTAGTGGACCGGAGCGAGCACTGGTGCTCAAGGCTATGGGGGGTATGGAAGAAGGAGATGCTATTCTTGGTGCAGGTGCAGAGGTGAATGTTGAATCACAAGTTTATTGGTGGCATGATAAGTACAGGCCAAGGAAGCCTAAATACTTCAACAGAGTCCACACAGGATATGAGTGGAACAAGTACAATCAGACTCATTATGACCATGACAATCCACCTCCAAAGATTGTGCAAGGCTACAAATTCAATATCTTCTACCCAGATCTTGTGGATAAGGCAAAGGCACCAACATATGCCATTGAGCGAGATGGTAGTAATGGAGAAACATGCTTGATCTGCTTCCATGCTGGTCCTCCTTATGAAGACATTGCCTTCCGCATAGTGAACAAGGAATGGGAATACTCGCACAAGAAAGGGTTTAAGTGCACATTTGAGAGAGGCATCTTGCATGTGTATTTCAATTTCAAGCGCCATAGGTATCGTCGGTAGGGTTTTCATGGTATTGGCATGTAAGCAATACTGCAGATCTATGGGGAGGCTTCAAGTGGTCATATGATTGTGAGGAGATCAGAATGCCATCCAATGAATTGGTATCTGCTGTTGGAAGATCCAAAACATCAGCATGTGAACACTTTCCTCAAAGTGTAGCTGTTGTGAGTCTGGATCCAACCAGTTTGATGCCATATTGCAGGAATTATGCAACAATTGTGATACTTTTTCTGTAAGATTTCAGAACATTTCAAAGCTTTTGGAGATGCCATGCTTGCTCTTGCTCAATTATATTTCTTTGTGTTTCTTGTCTGAAGGATTTGAGAGAAGTTTTTCTTTGAGCAATCAAATTGGAGAGAGATGCCTGTCTCTTTTGACTTAACAGGGCTCATATTTTCATATCATCTAGTGTGTTGGATCCTTTTTGTATCTGTGCACTTGCAACAAATTTTTCTCTCTTGGGACTGTTTTATTTGCAATGTACACAGCAAAATTCTTGAAAGATCTTCACCAAAATGTTAAGTACTTTGTTGCTTGTTTGCAATTTGTGACCCCCTTGCATTGCGGTAGGTTTTTAGGCCCATTTTTGGGCACTCAATAAGGCACCCATGCAAGTGGCTCATTCACAGGTTCAAGCCCTGTGAATGAGGTTAGTAGCCTTAGTGACTGGATGTGAGAACCTGTGAAGCCCTGTGTGAGGGACCCTTAATGGTCATAAGGAATTTTGAATTTTTTTGAAATCAGAGGGGTGCTTAACCAAGTGTAGCCCACTCTACCAGCCTGCCTGGCAAGTGCGCCATACTCTCATGCTGATCCCTCACAAGTGTGCTAAACCTTTTGAATGCACACAGACAATTGATATGCAACACAAACAGAAGAGGGCCCTGAGTCCATACAGAAATCAGGGCATTTCCAACAGCAATCTTCAGTCCTTAGATTCTAGGTCCATGTGCTTTCCACGTGCAGGCCTTGAAATGGAGCCAAATGAGCCTTGGACATGATGCTACATCTTGGTGTAAATTGCAGCTGCAACTACCATGTTATGGTAGCAAATTGTTGCCAGCCGCTGGCAATTAGCCTACTTATTTTACTATTGTGGCCCCTGGGACAGACAAATGGTAAGCTTTATGTGAACTGCTTTCCAGTGATTAACCATGTGTGGACTCTGCAATGTGATTACTTGGTTGGAGCGTTGGGACAAAGATCCGAGGTTGCAACTAACTTGAAGTGTCATTGGGTGCACTCTCCAATTGCAGGCCGCTATGGTTCCTCTGGTGCTGTTGACTTGAGGGAGAGATTGGATTGTAGGAAATTACCACTAACTTACTGGAGGCAATCTCCAGGCAGAGATGACAGAATTTGTGACTTTCACCACACTTGCAAATCACATGCAGATGACAGAGGTACAAATGTACTTATTCAGTATTTGGTGATTTCCTCTAGAAGAACTATTTCTTTGTTTAACACTGATAGGCACTGGTTTCATCAGCACATGTTCCTTCAATTTCACTCTCCCTGAGAGGTCAGTGCAGGTATGGCACTCAGTGTCACAGAAGATTCCATCTGTGGTGTCATTGTATTCATTTAGCTGTGAATGTACACATATGAATGTACATGGGTGTACTAAATGTTTAGATGAACTGGGTCACCAAGGCAGGGCAGAGTCATTCAAGGTCACCAACAAAGTGCAAGCAGACCCAATCTCTATCAGCTCCAAGGTCACCAACATATATGAAGTGAGTGAACCTTCAGGTGTTTTCCTGTCTTGCAGTTACCAGCACTTCAAGGAGATAACTATTGTTCGTGGAATCAACCAGTGATGCTCTCAAATTTCTGGTGGTAACAATCTTATGTACACCAGGCTCCATGTAACTTAAAGTTTGCTATCAGAAGTCTGCCACAAGCAAAGCAATCTTGATATGTTTTGCACAAAACAGGAGGGAAAAGAAAAGCGTATGCTCAGACTCAACAGATACACATAGCAGTGATGTATATCAGGGGATGGCAACAAGGGAGATTATTCTGCTGCCCACCTGATGTGGTCAAGGAGTCCATCACCCAGCATCTGAGAAGCTCTTGATGAGCAGGTACGTATTTCAAAGAACTCACTCATTTATTTCTTTCATCCAATTTTTTTGTGGGAATTGTCCTCCAAATACCTTCACACAACAAGGGTAACAAAATCAGAAAATGTTGCTTTGTTCAGTTCTTCCCAGATGTTATATCCACTTTTTCTCACAATTTGACAACCAAGACAGCCAGATAATCCATCGTTACATTCTAGGTAGAGGTTGCATAAACATCAGAAGTCTTCTCAAGGAGTGCTGTTGCGATCTGTAAAACTTAAGCAAACTACATGGGAATCCTCCAACAGCAGAGTGACTACAGTAAGATTTGGACCAAAATGAGAACATTTCACGACACAAAGCAGTTTGTAAATATCAATGGAGGGTTTGCTAGTCCCAGCCAAATGTCCTCCCAACTTCTTGTGAGCTTAATCCATGGGTAAGGCTCCTTCACATGGAATTGGTGCATTTTGATTTTCAGGTGAGAGATCTTGAGGCTGAAAAGATGGCATTGCAGGTTCAGAAAGCAAAACTTGAGGTTACCTCCGACAAACAGATTAGCTATAGAGTAAGTATACATGTTGCATGCTTACCAATGTGGCAGAATATGTGCAAACTTACCCAACATAATGGAAATATACTCAGGTCCAGTTATGTTGTCAATTTTGGCCAAAAGATGCACAATAGGAGGGCATAACATTGTGGTCATGAGTCATGGCCACATGGTGCTCTTTCAAAAAGATATACAGGCACATGTTCTATACATTTGTGTGTTACATCTTTGGAACTAGGCATATCATGCTGGAAGTCTTGGATATTTTGAAACTCTTTTGCAATCAAGCAGAAATGCAAATAGAACACTGGAAGCTGGTTACAAAGAGAATGAAGTTCATTCTTGGGGAAATTCCTTTTTCTGGGTTCCAGCCTGATCTTCTTGCAACACTTTATTGGATGCCAACAAGAAGTGCCTACAACTGATATGTGCAAACTTGGTGTGCAGAACACAAGCCAGAATGGTGAAGGTGGTGGAGGTTGAGGTGGGCGCAAGTAACCTTGTTAAGGTGTTGCCAGAGATGGAGGACTTTGACATGGGCTTAAAATTTTTTTTTTAATAAATTTTAAAAATCAATTTTGTGGTTTTGATAGTTTTGCAATTTTTTTTCTTACACTAAAAAAATGAAAATTTTCTGAATTTTATTGTCACCGAAGTGTGAAAATTCGCCACCTAAAAAAATGCGTCTCTTACCTGTAGCTAAATTTGGCTCTTTCTTTGTAGCCAAATTTGGCTAATTCCTTTTGTGGATGATAGCCATTGTGGCTACGTAGCTACAAATCACAAAATTTTGGAAAAGAAAAACTCTTCATCGAACCTTAAAAACTATGTGTAGGACCAAGAGTGAAGACTGAAGGGGATGAACAGAGTCGTTCGTTGGAAAGGGGTCCTGTCCCTCTGTTTCATCCGGCTCTCGTCTGGGAGAGAGACAGAAGAGAGTTCTTGAGAAGAGAGATGCACATAGAGACACGGCGGCGCGCGCGATGGCGATGGCGATGGCGGCAGTAGTGTGTTCCAAGTGCGTTAGCGCCTGCTTCTCTCGCGCATTTCGTCCGAGAATATCGTCGGAAATGGTGTCTCTCAGTAGCTTGTGTTCAAGCTTCTTTCACACTGGAGTGGTGCGGACTGCGGCGTCGGTGGAGGGCGGTAGTGCGCAACAAGCAACAGCTCCAGGTGTGGCGTTGGTTCAGGGAGCGTCGCGCGGATTAGGACTGGAATTTGTAAGCATTTTTTGTTTTTCGGGTTCTTCGCGTTTGTTTTTTCCTGCCTGAATTTGAGATCCGATCTGGTGCATGTTGACTGGTGGAATTCGTCGTGAGATTGTGTGTTCTGTTGTCTTTTTTTTTTGGTTCTTGTAGTTTGAGCGTTTTTTTATGCGCGTAGTGTCTTTGCGTCCAAGGTTTCGGTTCTTTACTGAAAGTATTGAGACTTTGCAGTGCGCTACATTGAAAATTGACGAGTGATCTGAACGACAAATCTGAAAGCCTGAATCGAAGGAAACACTCACAGACAAAAATTCCTTTGTCTGTTCTGTGTTGTCCCAGAATTTCATCTCGTTGCTTTAACTGCATTTGGTCATGAATATTTTGAAGCTTTTTTGCAAACCAGTTCGAGTTCTCCTTTACCTTTAATCAAGCCGTTTACACCGAGCTACCGTCAAGGCCATATGGCAGTTATGTAGAAAGAAGTCTTCAAAAAAAGGAAAAAATTAAAGGACCAAGAAGAAAGCATTCATTCACATGTGAAGAAGGTTGTTTTAAGAGGTCATGGAAGATGAAGAGAAGGATGTGAGCTTGACAGGTAAAGCAGCTGCTGGAGAGATCAGCAGAGGGGCGAGTCGTTGCAACTTGTCGAGATCCTGGTGGAGCAAATTCTTTGTCACTGCTAAAAGAGCAACATGGAGACCGTCTGACAGTGTTACCCTTGGATGTTACTAAGGAAAGCACCATTGAAGTGAGACATACATTCTTCGTTTCCTTCTTTTACCTCTCTGCAAGAAAATTTAATCTATAAGACCTTTATTGACTTGAATACCATTCTCCAATTGAACTCTGTTGCTGCTAGATATAGTTGACTAGAAAAATTCGATTTTGCTGAAACAGAATTTAAACATTTCTGTTTAGCGATTGACCCAACTTTTTTTTTTTTCCTCTCTTAAGATGAAGGATTTTTCATTTTCTTCATGTAAGTTCCAAATTCTGAGTGTAGGCAGCAGCAAAGGCTGTATCTGAACAGCATGCAAGGCTCGACATGTTGATCAACACAGCTGGCATCCTTCATGTTGACCACCTCAATGTGCACCCTGGTGTGTGATGCTTGCTTGCTTGCTCTTGCAGACTTTTTGCACTCACTATCAAAGCAGCTGTGGTTCAAAAAATATGGACATTGTATTTTCAGCATTTTACTAGCTTGAAGCTTATTTCCTATATGTTCTGGCCACTTGACAGGAGCCCAAAATTAACTTCCTTGCTAGCAAAATTCATGTAGGTGCCAGGAAATCCTACTGAGTTTCTCAGTGAAATGCAAGTAGATCATGCACATATAGCTGGTGAACACTGACACAGTTGTTTGTTGTGGTGGGATAAGCGGTGCAGAAACTTCACTGGGTAAATTAGATCCACATGCTATGATCCTCACATATCAGATCAATGCGATGGGCCCCCTTCTTGTGATTAAGGTACCCACAGCAAATAAGAAGATTAATTTTGGAATGTTTTATAGGTTTCAAATCCCTCCAGCTTGTTACTTTCATTGCACTAAATTTTGCACTGTGGTGGTTAGCACATGGCAGCTTTATTGAAAGCAGGAGGTGGAAAGGGCACAGGTGCATCTGCAGCAATTGTTGCAAACTTGAGTGCACGGGTCAGCTCTATTGGTGACAACCAACTTGGTGGCTGGTATTCCTACCGGGCCTCCAAGTCTGCTCTCAATCAGTGTAAGCTGCTGCTGCCCACTCTTTTACACTAGTATGCCACACTTGATTGTAGTCTGAAATTGCAAAGCAATAATGCTCAGTTCTCCTCTCTCAGTATGCAGGGTAAGTCAAATTGCATAATCTGATTTTCCTTAGATCAAACCTGGTTCCATAGCTGTGCTAACCACCATTGCATGCAAGATGGAATTTGCTACTTACAAAAAAAGTATGCTGTGTTTATGAAGGTAGTAACAAAGACAGTCTCACTTGAATTTGCAAGAAGGAAAGATCCTGTGGTCTGCATATTACTCCATCCAGGAACAGTTGACACTGACCTGTCCAAGCCGTTTCAGCGCACCGTGCCCAAGGGCAAGCTCTTTACCACTGAGTATTCTGTCCAAAGACTCCTGGGTGTCATTGATGGTGTTGGCTTGAAGGAAAATGGAAAGTTTTTTGCTTGGGATGGGCAAGAGATACCTTGGTAAACAGGCATAAATCAAGTCAAATCACATGGTAACACCTTCCTTGAGAGTTTGCAATTCCACTCATTCATGGGATTTCCTCACACACAAATCTTGTTCTTGACCTTCCCTACATTCTTTTCTAGGAAAATGTCATAGGCTCATGTGATTGCTTTAGATGCTCAGAAAATGTGAGTATGAGATGGGGAAATGCAAGGGCTCTGTCTACAACTCATCCACTGTCACAATCTGAGTTGTGGTTGTAGATATATTCATACAGTACTCCACTTGTTCTGATGCTATGCTTCCATCAAAAGAGTATTGAAGGCTTTCCTGGTCTGAAACCAGGTACTTAAAAAATCTGATTGTGGCACAGAAAAGCAACACCATCTTCTCTCTGCCAAAGTATTACATCATTGTGTTCTGGACCACTCCATTATATTGGACGTGAAATTTTCTGGAGTTCATCTATTGTACTCAGATTTGTAGTTCACCTGAACATGTCTCCATTTTTTGATGTTTGCAGTGTCATTTGCAGTGTATACTGCAATAGACAACAGTTTGAACATGTTGTCACAATGTTTCATCCATGCAGTGCAGTTGAATTCTAATGCAAGTAAACACCTCGTCAGTCAGATGATGCTGGATGTTTAACAACTTTTTGCGTGTACCTGATAGTTTCAATGATAGGTGTATATGCCTTTGTTGCTCTGGAGATATAAAATCCATCTGTTTACTTATGCATTCTTATTTGAATTCAAAAAGTTGAACTGCTCTGCCTGCACTTCAGTTTGGGAGATTGATAGGATGAAGGCAACAGGTAGGTCTGCTTTGGAGAAGTGGTTCCCAACCAGGCAAATCTGATGGGACTTTGAAGGGCTTTGCTACCTTTGCCATCTATATAAATACATGGTGACAATTGAAGAGTTTGCCCATCAGCTCTGAAGAATCTCACATTTGTGAAGGTGTGTCAGAATCTCCTCTTAGCCTGAATGGGCTGCTGGGACTTCTTCCCAATAATCTGCAATGCTCCAGAACATGACCATGATGACCCATTGATAAGCAATACCTTGAAACTAAGTATCAGGTAATTTTCCTCAGCTCCAGTGATTCCAAAGTTCTTAAAGTAGCCAATGTGCTGTTTCCAAGTGACTGTAAACAGCAAGATGAAACATTCCGTCCTGCTGTTTGACTAGAAGCTGATTCAATGTGTATTCATGTGCTGAATATTCAAGACTCATTTTTCTGACTCATATGGACATAATCTCAGCAGAAGGTAAAATACCTGAGGAGTATCAACATATCAACCCTGTGGTTGAGCTCAAGATCATGTTTTAGAAGTGAATGTTAATAAATGGACCAATAGGAATTTCCATCACTTGCCATATCCATACTTGACAATCAAGATTTACCATGCTATTTTTTGAGAGCAGGTGTCAGAGTTGTACATACCAGGTATCAGAGTGCCAATGAGACCCCCACGTCTTTCAAGCTGTGCCCCATGGTGAACCAGGGAGGGTGCCACCTGCTTCACCCACTGCCCAACAGTGAACTTTGTGACAAAGGTTGATTTGATTTGCAACCAGACCAAGAACCAGATGAGCCAAAGTTGGATCAGATAAGTATCTCTGCTGAAAGTTGATAAAAGTTAAGCCCTGAATGTGGCACCAAGGTGACCCAATTGTGTCCACTGGCTTGACACCTTGCCAAGGCCAAGGACATTTCAATGCGGTGAGCTTTGCATATGATGACTCCCAAACTGAAAACATCACGTTTGTGAGTGACTAGCTCATTGTGCAACAGTTCAGGTACTGTGCACTTGGGTGTACCAACTGGTGTAGGGTTGCAGACAGCAGAGTCGGTAAAAATCATTGACAAGCCAAAGTCACAAACCTTGCCTATAGTATTTGTCCAGCAAGCAATTGGCACTACTAAGAATGATCTTCATATCTTCATGCACTGTGCACTGTGCACACTTCATTCCCCTGTGCACTCAACCCAGCAAATATCAACCCCAGTTCAAATGCAGTAGCAACATGAAATTGTAGCAGGTCATTCATGGTAGGAAAAGTGGATATCTTTTGAGGATGGTTAATTTGTTTGGTTTACTTCAAATCTCCTGTAGATGGTTAATTGAAGTTAACTATGAATGTGAGACTGGGAATCACAAAGTTCCCCCCACATTGTGGACAGTCTGCTCACCTGACTTTGAACCTCTTCAACGAGTTCAGGTCTTGTTGTCACTGAAGAGATCATGGAGGGGAAAATTGCAATAGCACAATACCTGCAAATATCATGGAGCACCTTTGAGCACTGGTGCAAGCTACGTCCCTTTCCCTTCCCACTAAAGTGGACAAGGTGGTAGAGTGAACCAATATGCCTGTACGTACTCAGTGACCATGCACAAATGTGGTGGCATCGTGCAAGTGCCCAGAAACAATATTACTGCAGCCCACAGGTTTCACCCAATGCACTTTTATAAAACAAAAGGTGTTTCATCTGTTAAGCCCTCAAGACTTATCAAGTCAATGAAGTCTTTTGACTCACTAATAAGTGGTCACAATTTCATAAGGATCTTGACATGACAACATGTATTTGTTAACCTTCACTACGGTCAGTTGCAGACTGTTTGAGAGGTTTTGTCTACATAGTGTAAAGTTGATCTAGGGTCAATGCTATAAGGCATCCGTTTCTTAAGAATGAGAGGTTTTGTCTACATAGTGTAAAGTTGATCTAGGGTCAATGCTATAAGGCATCTGTTTCTTAAGAAGAGCAATAATAGGTATAGTTGAGGCTCCATTTCTTCAACAAGGCTTGTATGCATATTTAATGCAATTAGTCGGACGACCTGTGTAAGAATTGGTAAGCAGACCAACACTGGTAACCACCTCTTGTCCATTCAGGGCCATTAGGTGGCCCTCTTAGTGTTAGCCAAAACCTATGCTCAATCATTGATTGAGGATAGGGACATTCAACAAGTTACAGTGCAGAGAAAGTTACAAGCTCTTTATTGGAATTACTTTAAAACAAAAGGTGGGAAAACACAAAAGGTGCAATTGCCTTGGCTAACAAGAAAATGAATGTGAGTTGAATGCTTCAATCATAAAACTGTGACTTGCAACAAACTAACACCAAACCAACGCTTCTATGTGCACCCAAAAACTTGGTGGATGAGAATGAAAAACTAATCAAAACACACCCAATATATACTCTTCCAAACTACGTCATACCCTAACCTAGCTGCACCTTGGTTGTCACATTGAATGACTGTCGCCTGCTTCCCAAATCCATCATGAGTTTCACCATCCATATTGCCTCTTTGGTGACTTGCATGTTCGCCATGTACTCAGTTGAATATTTTAGAAGGCCAGTAAAGCTTTCAATTCCATATTAATACACCAATATTAAAATATTGCTAAACAACTTCATTTTCACCATACTCTCAAAAGATTCATTCCTACTTGAGTTGTCAATCAAATACTGCTGGAATTAACAAGAGTATTTTATCTCATCATATGGATCCATAATAAGAACCCCTTTTGCCATGGTTTTGATGATGAGAGAGAGGTGAGGCTGTAAAAGCTTCCATTACCCATTGAATTGATTTAGAAGTCTCCATAATCCCATCTTTCAATCATATGCCTTGTGATTTTATTCAACCCATTAATTCAAAAGGGTATCTTTTTGTTGAGATGCACCTCATGATAGCAAATGTAGTAGGACATATGACATAGTGTGTGATGTTTTTGCATCCATTGCTTTGTTAAGTTCATTTCCACATGTTACAAATAATTGCAAATGCTCCTCCATCTACACTTCAACCTCTTCTCGGCATGTTGACATTGTCTTCTTTGACAATTACATCCTTTATTATTAGTGACATTCATCTTAATCTATGTTCAATGGATGCAATGTTAGCTTTCCTACAATGCCAACATCTAGTTGTCATTAGCTTCTAAATCTTAGTAGAATTTTGAATACAAACCTTGGAATTGCACTTGTCAAATATGGTAGGCTATCTTTGCAATTTGACACTTCCAAAGACAAGACATAAGTTCCATACCTCAAGCTTCATTTCTTTGTGATAGACCACAAACTAGACAAAATAGATGGACAAGCCTTGAAGTAAAGGGCAAAATCAATGTGTGAAAGTAAACTTGCATGGTGGAGTAAATTGCAATAGTAGATAATCCACCAACATGGGTCTTTCTATAACATGGCTCTTATAGTATGGATACAACAATTTCCAAGATCATGTCATGGGCAATTCATGGTTTGTTGTAGGAGGAAGGAAACCCCTTGAATACGTTTCTATGGAAAAAGTATGATTAATTGAATGTTTGTATCTTTGCACCATTTGTGCTTCCCAAAACATGCGTTTGAGCTTTAAGTGGGCTTATCCATAGCTCAAGGAGGTCAGTCTTTTTATTCATTGGGTACCTTACACATTCAAAGGGTATTATTTTTTGCCACCTAATTGTATATGAGATGAATGTCAATATCTACCCCAGTATACAGTAAAATCTGACAGTTGATAAAAACATGTAGTTTCATCTACAAATGAAAACTTCTAATTTGAACCATACTTTCAAACGCCTTTCTTTTTCATAACATTTTCAAGATTTTTTATGGGCCAAATTCGCATTTTCAATGTCTATAAAATTTACCTCCAAAGAAAAAAACAAATACCTAAACTTGAACTGATGCTATTTTTTTAGAAAAGTAAGTGTGGTCCATGATAACTTTTGTCATGGTAGTTTTCTTGTCAGTGACATCACTTTGGTTTTATCATTTTAAGGTTTAGGGTTTCACCTGCTATTTGATATGCTATTACAAATCATCCAACACCCCAACAATCAACAAATCTCAAAGAGAGTCTATCTTTCATACATTCATTCACTAACATGAAAATAATCTCCATCAATAATCAATGAGATGCATTTTACTGAAAAGAAAATGTTGCATTTCATCAAGATTTTTCTTGGATAATCCAAATTGTGGAGTTCTGTGTTCAAGCTTCAACCCAGTCTCATAACCCAAACTAGTAGAAGAACAGAACTCTAGTCTCTTGTTAAACTCACTTCATGTGCTGTTTAGAATCTTGGCACCCACAAAACATAAACATCACATGTGGTAAAGAAATTGGTTCCTCAAACTAGGAGCAGTGCAGCACCTAACACCCCTTCCCAAAAACTAATAACACTTGCACAAATTACAGGTGATTTAGTGGTGCAGATGCGAAAGGTGTCCACAACATTTGCCTCGTGATGATGCCTTTAGGTCTTAACGATTCTATTTCCATGCAACAGAAACCTTGAAGGTTCATTGTCATGAACTTACAGTGCTTCCCTGTTCATCATTCGCAACAAAAATAGCTGCCTCAATTTGACCACACCACTTGTGTAGACGATTGCTGCCATCTTAGTCAGACAGCTTTTCTGAGTGCCTAAGATTCACTCACTCAGTGGAGCTCAATAATCTGTTACTTGAGCTAGTTTCAAGAAGCTCAACCATTCATCTATTCAATTGCAAGTCACTATTGAGAGAGAGGAACCCACTCTAGAGAAAGTACTAACTCCCCCTTCTCCACATTCTGGAGCTTCAAGTGGATATCCTGTTTAATCAAACCATCAATCACCTCAATGTTGCTGTCTTTGACAAGTGCGTTATCACTGGTGGCCAGCCATCTCCCTATCTGTTCACAGCCATACTCCTCAAACATCCCTTCATGCATCTGTGCAGCCAATATTAGTGGATTCAAGTCCACCTCTGCATCTCCCATAATATCATCGGCTGAGAATACATCTTTATCAAACACTTGCTGCACACATGCATACAACACAGGAGAATTCACCCACTGACTGATTGAAATGCTTATAAATGCTATGACAGTATGTGATTGTTAGGAAACCAGAATCACACCTTTATGTTGACCATGAAGGCAACTGAGCCAAAGCTAAAGGTTTTGTAGTAAACTAAAAGGAAGTGTGAAGGAGCCAGATGTTCAACAGGCATTATGCACTTCTTATCTGACGGTGCAAGCATATATGACCTGAAATCACAACCCATCGTGTGAGATATGGAAATCCATGTTAGGGAATGTACCAACTTAAGCGGCTGAGGAGGGCTTGGTACTGAAAGTATGATCTCTTCATTCCAGACGGGATTCAAACTTCTGTTAATCACTCGTGTCTTCAGTACCTGCATAATGCAACATGACAAAAGCACCCCGATTCATCATTATTTTGGTCCCAAAGACAAATACAATACTAGTCAGTCATATTGCACAATTAACTGCTCTGTGAACTGATTCAACAAACAAAGTAGTGTAGGCCCTGTTTCAATCAGCATCCATAAATACTAACTGTCCTTCAATGGGATGAATATTTTGATCATTGGACAGACTAGTCATGACAATTTCACAGCAAAGTATGACATAAACACTTGGAGACAAATAAGAGCATAATGAGAATACCTGGTGTCCCAGAGTTACCACAACATATGGATCACTAGAAAGAAGATCCCGGACTGCAAGACCTATTCCTCGTACAATTCGGACTTTCAGCATACCCAAGAATTCCACCATTCCCGCCTGCAGTCAGAAGTAAAATCAGTAATGTTGAGTCAGGGGTTTTCATGATTCCACAGTCTGCTCAATTGACTTCAGCTTCAATTTGTGAAGTAGAATGCCACAAATGGCAGTCAAAAGCTCTGGATGCACACCATGCTCTTGTTGGGACTGCTTGTGGAGTTGTCTGACAGGGAAGCCCAACCACTACGACTTGCAGCCTGTGAGGAACCCTCATGAAGACTACGTCCAGCTGAAGCAGTGCTATGTTGACTCCTTCCCAGAGAAGCATCAACCTTATTATTGTGAACCAGTGAAGGACTGCTGCTGATGTTATGCCTTGACGAAGTGTTGGGCACTGACATCCGAGCCGATGAGTTTGATTGCAAGGCTGTCTTGATCCGCAATGCTGGTTTTAAAAACTCCTGATCTTTGTACTTTCGTCTGGACAAGTCAATTCAGCAGATGATGTGTACCATTACCCCAACCTGAAGATAGATGTCTTCCTCTCTCCTAGGCAATGCCATGCCCTTTCTAGTTCTTCAACTAGCACAAATGTTGCTTCAGAATACAATAATCCATTCCTCTGCTAATAGACTTATCTTGGAAGTTTTGTAAGAGAAACATTCTTCACTTTGACTAGTATCAAACATCATCCTCTAAAGATTATCCTCATCTTGACCTCACAGCAAAATCAGGAAAGACCTCAAATATGTCAAATACCTGGCTAAGAGTTGCATACTGCGTAATCTTTCTTTGCAATTATATAACAGAAAGCAAATAGGCAACTGAAACAAAGAGCCTGACTTGTGCCCAACTCTTTTGAATCAAGCAGTACAGCTTACATTATCCAATCAGTGCGTTCTTCAACTGAAGCATCAGCTGTAGGCTTCTGCACATCTGGTGGTAAGCATGCCTCATAGACCGAATTTGCTGCTGCATTGCCACCAACAGCCTCCATGATTGAAATATCATCTTCTGACCAGGAATCCAATGTCACGGATACCACCTGGGACACAGCCCTTGTGAATACAGGACCAGCAGTGACAAAAATTGGTTGGTCTTCCACAGTAATCATGTTAGGTTATTGAGCAAGCATGTAGAGATAAATATATAAACTGTGCTCCCAAAAGCAAGACTGTGACCAGAAACAGTGAAACATCTGTATCTATACCTTGGAAATTTGGACTCCAAGACTGCGGTGCACACCACAGCACTTGATACATATGAAGACTCCAATACTTGTTGACCTGCAAAGACAACAAAAAGAAAAGCAGTCATTCTCTTACCTCACTAACAAGCAAAAATCATGACCAACATCAAGGTGCAACATGAACAAGATTCAACTATATGGTTCATGCAGCAGAGAAGCAAGCCCAGAGAGTGTCTCCTGATTCTGGACTCATCATCATCTAACATGATTCATGTTACAAAAGATGAATGGCACCAGAAATCACCAGGCAAGGGAATTCCTGGCATACAGTACACCCACAAAACAGATGATCATGCAGTCTGGAAAACAAAAGCCTTCTATAATTGTGAATGTCACAATGTCAAACTTTCATTTGGAGATGTTTTGTGATGATGGCAAAGAGAGAGAGAGAGAGAGAGACATACGCCCATTTGGGATCGGGGGCTCCACAGTCTGCACAAATTCGATTGTCTGGTTGAGCCAACAGCTGCTTCAACTTGCTCATTGTGGTTGTCTGAAATCTCCCAAGAGCATAATAGATCTCACTCCCTTTTGCACTCACCTAGTCACCTGCAATGTCCTCCTGTCTTGCCTACAGCAATTTCACCTCACTCATCTCTGGCTCTGCTTTGAAACAGATCCTTCCAAAAACACTTTCTAATCTCTAGTCTAATGGATACATACAGCAACCCCAGTAGAACTAGGGTTTCTTGCACTCCACCAACATGCAAGAAGATGTTGGATTGCTGCCACCAGGAATCTGTAGTGCAAATGCACTTTGCTACATATAAAGAATACACTCAAGAATTGCAAAACAACCTCAGCAAAATGCAGATAAAGAAAGCTTTGCCAAAGGGAAAAAAAAAAAGCAATTCTAGGTTCACATCTACTTGATGGGGAATCTTCCAAATCTGGAGCTGATGGATGCCACACACTGATGAATTAGAGATCCGGCTCAAATCAGGATAAAGCCGTTGGAAGAACAAGATGCAGAAGATGCAACAAAGGATTTGACAATGACGTGGTCACTGACTGCACACACACACACACACACACACAACAAGCGAAAGAAATTGTGAGTGTACAGAGAAAAAGACAATCCTCTGAACTGCAACACAACACAAAAGCAAACAGAACACAACTGGAAACAAAAAAAATGGAAATCACAAAAAAATCTGAACAACATCATCTCCTCTTGCTGCTAAAATGAAACAGAAACAATTCAAGCAGAAGGAGAAAAAGCTGCTGCTGCTACAGATTCTCGTGGTAAGCAGAAACAGGACAACAGAAGCGAGGGAGAGATTCCCCTGAAGTCTTCTGCTCATCATCATCATCATCTTCTTCTTCCTGTCTTAGAGAGCTACTTGCTTTTGGCTTGCTGGAAGACATATATATTCTCAACACAAAATGGTGCCACATGACTCTTACTCCAAACCACAACCAAAATCATCTTTCTTGCAAGAAGAAAGCTGTAGTCACAACAGGGAGCATCGTCGTCGTCGTCGTCATCATCATCAACATCACGGCAAGAAGGAACACAAAAGAAAAAAGCGGAGGAGAGAGAACTTACATGGAGGGTTTCTCAAAGGAAAATAGTCCATAACTTGTAAACTCCAGTTGAGATCGCATTACAACAACAGCAAGCAAGGAAGAGAGAATCTTTGCCAGATTACTAGTAGTTCTGTCGGAAGCAGCAGGAAGAAGATTAGGCATCTGCAACAAATCATCCGCTTGCAGCAGCAGCAACGAAGACAGAAAAAACTAAAAAAAAGGAAAAAAGGGCGCGATCCCTCGCTGTCTAGCGAGTCCTTCATCGCTTGCTCAAGACACCGACCATGGTGGTCCCCATTCGTGGATGGATGCGCCAATCTCTCCCTTTTGTTTCGTCCTCTCTCTCTCTCTTTCTCTCTCTCCCCCAAACGTTCAAACGTTCAAATGTTGTGTATTCTAGCTTGTGGACTTTGGATACAGACGGCACTCCGGACTTTCCTCTGGCGTGGCTTCTCAGCATTCAATGCTAATGCTGGATTAGGGTTTTTTTGGGTTGACAGTTTCATGTCAGCACATGACAAACTTAACATTTAAAACTGAAAATTATGTGAAATTTATTTATTTATAGATTTCAAAGTTTTTCATACAAATATTGTGCATTGAAAACATATTTGATAAATAAATAAATAAATAAATAAAATCATGCAAAGTTCATTCATTTATAGATTTGAATATTATTCATTAACATAATTATTTATATATTAAATACATTTTCACCATTCAATAATATGTGTATAAAATATAAAAAATATGAGCTTTTAAATGAATAAAATTCATATAGTTTCAATTGTTAAATCATTGGATATTAAACTTGTGATGTAATGTGATATTGCAACCTATGCATAATTGTAATACCTTGCTCTCCATGAAAAATCTTGCTCTATAAGCTTGTGCTAAAAACAATTTCACAAAATAACAAAACACATGTTTCGAGAGTTAAAATTCTCTCTAAATTGAACACATGTATTATCACAACCCTTTTCATGTTGCATCCTTTGGTCACTCAACTTGTTTCCTCCATGTTGGTTCTTCAGCTTGTCTTTTGTCAATTTTTGGAAAAATTATATGTGAAACTTGTCAAAGCTACCACAAGTATATAAACGATATCCATAGTGTTTTGGAAGACATTTTACAACTTCCTTTTGATGCAAGTGTGCATGTTGTTCTATGAGAGAAATAAAATTGTTGTTGATGATAGACATGTAGTTTCATCTATGCAACCAACATTTAGGGATTTTAACATGTGGGCATATTATTAGGAACAATATTGGAAAGCATTAGATTGTTCAATATAAGTGATTTGTTGTGTTAGTATGCATTAGTTTGAGAAGTTTGTGATTGTTGCAGTTTGGAGATTGGATTGTGAGGTTGAACACCATCTCATGATACAAATGCCAATTTCAACAAGTATTGATACGATCTCATGGATTTGTAAAATGGTTTGAAATCGTAGAATCTATGTGAAAGGATAAAATACATTTTGGGATAAAAACTATAAATAACATTTCATTATCGCATTTGATTATCAAAAACACATTGCTAGATTTCATTATCAAAATTCACTATCAAATTTCATAATTGAAATTCATTACTGAAAATATATTATTCAAAACTATATATTATTTTTAGAGTCAAAATTTTAGTGATAATCTATTAATTGTTAGTTAAGATTTCCTAGTGGTAGATGAGATTAGGTACCATTAGTTTTGGAGTAAGTTTAAAAAATCAAATATTTTCAGGGTAGTCATCATTTTCAAAATTATATTTTGACTATTGTCTTGAGATATTTGGTTGTAGATTTTTTTGTGTGAAGGAAAGGCAAATTTTATCACTGTATTTTGATGTGAAAAATTTGAACTTTTTGTATTTTTGAAGTCGTTTTTTTGTTATAATTTTGTGCTTTTATTTTTTAAATATATTTACTTCACAAGTTGGGATGTTCACACTTTGCAGTTTATTACCAAGTTTGTTATAGATTTTGTCACATTGCAAAATTGATAATCTATTCATACTACCATAGTCAAAACTTTTTGTCATTCATTATTTGACATTTCAACATTGTAAGAAGTGTATTTCACTCCATTATTTCTAGTTTTAAAATTTTTGGAACCTAAGTCTAACGAGGTGGTCTTAACAATCTAGTTATGAAGCTTGTATTGAATCATCACTTACATATTGCGACATAATATGATATTTGTAATTTTAACTAACATTTTGTATAAGAATTCCTTTTGCATGTTGTTGTTTGTAAACTCTTGAGTTCTTTTTACTGAAGATATAATTATAATAGTGTGCATGAGAACATAAATAATTTTCGAAGGAAGGTAAGATATTTATCTATGAAGGAAGGTTGTTTGTTTTGTTTTGTAGTATGAATCCACTGAATTAGGATGCTTCAGATGGTGTTCTTGGTGTCTTTGGAAAGCTCTCGATGAGAAGGGGTGCATGGGCTTGGTTTCATGATGTTTGGACTTGTGATGCAAAAGTTCTAGAATATTGAATGATTTCTTCACTGAAATTTTTTGGTTTCATGATGTTTGGACTTGTGATGCAAAAGTCCTAGAATATTGAATGATTTCTTCACTGAAAATTAAGTTGTAGCTAAAAATTTCAGAGGAATTGGAATGTGCCTTTGATGTTGTTTGAAAGACCTTGATGAGCAAGATTTAAGGGAATTTATTTGGTAAGATTTGGATTCAGAATGTGGGAGATATTGATTTTCAAGTGATTTCTGAAGCTGAAAATTCAGATAAAAACCCAGGTTTTGGAAGGAAAAATCAGTTGAGGACGTGGTAACACAGGCCACACTAGTTCATATTGTGATCACATTTACACCTTTTTCAGGTCCTTCAAGTTACAAGACTCTCCTGCAGAGTTGTGACGACATTTTACGTGAGACATTTGTGTTGTTATGATCACACTTATGTTTTTTTTTATTGAACTTTAAAGATGGAATATTTTCTTGCTTCATGAACCATTATTGTTGGAACATGATCACATCTTAAAATGTCTTTATTGAAGGATTTGTCAAAAGAGAGAAGCATAAATTTGTGCAAGATGAGATCATCTTTATTGAAGGATTTGTCAAAAGAGAGAAGCATGAATTTGTGCAAGATGAGATGTTATTAGTCAAGTTTAGTTATGCATTTTGAGAATGCCCTTCACTCATGTCCTTCATAAAGAGGTGAATCTTAGATTTATATAAATTAAAATTTTTTGAGCTACACATCATGATCATGATTGCAAATTGTGTTTTAATGTCTTAAATTTCAACAATGTGTTTCATATGAAAGGAAGATGTTGTCTTGGTATATTTTAAACCATTAAACCACACTTTACACCACATGCCTTTGAACTATATGGATGTAAAATGTGCATACATCCAACCACCTATGATTTGTATGAATGTCAAGTGTGCATAGAAACTAGTACTGCTACTCGCTGAGGCTCTTACCAACTTCATCTGCATGGAGTAGCTACAGACTGCCTGCAAGGGAGGAGGAAGCATCGACGTCGTGACTTCCTCAATTTCGCGATGCTTGCCAGCAGATTGCAACTTCGGTTCTAACTGGTCCAGTGCTTCGCTTGATCTGCCGTCTTCTCCAAGAAAATAAAATCTGTGTGGCGCAGACGTCAGATGTGCTTTCCAACCTTCGCTCCCTACGCATCATATTCGTATTTGTAGGCTTGTAGTCGAGTCTTTTGTCGTACAGGAGGAAGATCTCGAGTCTTTTGCACATCAATCTCTTCCCAAATCAGTTCACAACTGGAGCGAGCATCGACCTAAACTTCGCTTCTTGCGCGCGGGTTCAAGCTGCACCCAAGAAAGATTTGAACAACAGTCGATCCAGCTGCGTGGTGCTCTAAAGATCCGGCTTCGCAGCTTCGAGTTCCATCAGATTACAGGTAACGTCTTGTCAACTTCCTTCTTCGACTCTCTCCTAGTTACAGCTCTTTCTTGTGTCCTTTGATTCTTCTTGCAGGGCTGTTTCGAGACTGAGGTTGTGATGTTTTTAGAAGAACCAGAGCTTGAAACTCTTTCTTCGTGAAGAAGGAAGGGACCTCCTAGACTTATATGTTTTCTTGTGTTGTTTGATGTGCAGGATTATAAATCCAGAAGAAACAAGTGATCTCCAAAGTGACTGGGACCATCAGCAGTAGCAATCAGCTCTCCACAGCTTCTAATTTACACATATCTCAGTATGTCTTCCAGCACGCCTATGAAGAACCACCAGGCGGTGAAGACCCATGTATGGAAGAAGAGCACGACAGTTGTGTCTGGAAGTGCAAGTCTAAAAGACAACTTCAATTCTTTCGGTGATATTGGACCATCACACTACAAACCACCTAAGCCTATCAACCCAAAAGTCAACAATTCTTTTGGTGATATTGGACCATCATGCTACAAACCACCTCCTACCAACCCGACTTCTACACAAGGAGCCCAGAAAAGTGTCAGGAGCAAGGAAGGAGCTTGGCAGAATTCTTGTGCAGTTTAGAGATTGAGACTGTCGATGATGCCTGGAACGAATCCTTCCTAGTTTAGCCATGTATATAGTCTGTACATATATGATGAACTATGTCTCTTTCAGTTGTTGCTTCATGTTTCATGTTAGCTGAGCTTGATCTGCAATTCTTCTTGTGTAGTAGAATAGGTAAATTTGCTGTAGAACAAGCTCTGGACACAGGGGACACATTTTTTCCATGGGTCCATTTCACTAAAGTTTACAGAAACATTCTTTTAATTGCATAGTCAATTGAGGGATCTATCTGATTTCTTTTCCTGTGAGGGTTCGAGAGTCTCAGCAAACCACTGAAGAATGAGAAGTGGTAAAACTAGGCAAACTGTACCAGCAGTCCTAGTGTTCTAGTTGTTGAAACTGATCTTTCTGACATATAAATCAAATCTTTGTGAGATTGAAATGGAAATCAACTAGATGGGGTGTCAGTTTAGTGAATCTCACGGGAATGATTTGCTCTGTACTGATTTAGCAATTCATCTTGTAAATATTGAAGCGGTTAGCAGACTCCATATTCACCTCTGAACAAGGATTGTGGTTCCCTCTTCCTTGAAACCAGTTTCTGAGTCTCATTTTCCATGTACCAGTTTCAGTATGAAGAGCTAGAAGAACCTGCATTTAGAGCGAAGTTCTGCTTAAACACATCCAAATGTCAGGTTTGTACATCATAGCGTATGATCGAGGAAGTTCATTTATTTAATCTGATAGACTCTAGATCTGTGAACTTTGTTCATAAAGCAACTCTCACCTCATCTCACCTCACTGACCTGGACTGCAAACTAGTTTTGTGTTTTAACTTCGTCAATGAACATTCATGTGGGACACACATGTTCTCAAACACCATTCCTGTGGGACACACAATGAATTCCAAGTTAGCAACATACGTGCATCCTCTGGACATGCAATAAAGTTCCATTCACTTCCAAACTTGCAGTCTAATGTCATCTGGTTGTCGAGGCTCCTGGTGGTGACGGCCTCAGAGACTGGCTATTGGAAAACCTTGAATCCCATAAAGACTATACTAGTAGAACATTTGAAACCTGGGTTGCAGCCCCTTGAATCTTACCCAACTGAAGCCAGGTAAAAGAAGGGGGGTTCCTGCTTGGCATTTTGTGCTGGTCAACAAACAAACCTCCATACATTTGCAGAAGCAGAGAAAGTGAGAAAGAAATAGCATAATGATCCAAATAAAGCAAGCTCAAAGATCAGCAGAAATTACAGATACCAAGTTCAATATGCCTCTCACACTTGGAAAACCAAGACAGTGCAAGACCCTGACCGTTTACATTCCAACACCATGTTTCTTCTCCAGTTGAAATCCTCAAACCTGTGACCAGCAGCTTCCACCTTCACATAATTTCGAAGTGGGTGAGGGCACCAGTTGACATCTCAGATGTTAGTATGCAGAGCTCTGCACCTTTCAACTAATAGCTTTCATAATCTTCAACTTCTTTCCATCTACCCTTCCACTACTTCAGGCTTTCAATAAAGCTGGAACTGTGGAGTTGGGAAGAAAGCAAACTCCATGCATGCATTAGCCTACAAGATTTAAGACATCATTTGCATATAAGAGATATACATGAATTGAGGAGAAATCTACAGAACAAAGGATTTGAAGGGTTTAGGGTTGCTTTCATGCAGTTATGTTAGTCCCTGATGAATTCCCTTGATGATTATCTGGGTCAATCCAAAAACAGTTGAGGTTTGTTACTAAATAGTAGCCAATTGTGAAGAGATGAGTTTGACATGTATTCATAAGCTGGCATGTGTTTGGATGAGATGACTCAATCTGCAAATTGACCCCAAAGTGCCCACTTCTGATATGAAAGATTGCTTTTCACCTTCATTGTCAGAGTCACTCTGTTTGAAAACTGTAATCACAATCTTGTTGCCTAACGTGGCAATGAATTCAGTCATAACCTTATGAGAGTCGCTCCCAAAAGTGTCAAACCATCACCTTCACCATGAAATAGCAGTGATCCAAAAGTGTCAAACCATCACCTTCACCATGAAATAGCAGTGATCAATGAGCTGCCATTGCTGCCCACTGCTTCAATCAGGTCATGATGATGATGATCATTGGTGTACATAAATATACAATAATCTGCTCAAGATTTCAGGCAGACAATTACTGTAGATCATACGTTTCTGTTGCATTTCTGGAAGCAATGGAAAGACTCAGTCATGATGTTGGCTAGCAGTCAAGAGATATCTAGCTAATCAAAAAAATCCTCTGTATCCTATGCACCAAGCTGTGAGGGTAAGCCTCATGTCATGTCAGTTTGTCCCTGTAAAAGCAAGCATCTTCAACCCTGACTTAGCCTTGAGAGGCCTACATAGAGGTTAATCATTGGTGTGAAATTTGGTGTGAAATTTAGAAGTCATGGCCTTGATGGAATGCCTGGACCTGCAGTAACCCCTTGAATGCTTCTATCTCTGAAGATAGGGTTCCCACTGATGTTGAACTACCAGATCTGAAACCAACAAAAGCAGTGGTAGTCAAAAAATATACTATTGCCTCCATGTACAGGGATAGAAGCAGTTTGAAGAATGTTGATAAAACCAACACAGAAAGAACTGCCAAGATGAATATTGCAAGAAACACCCTTTCACAAACTGTAATGTCTTCAACCTACCCACTTTGAAATGCATAACAAAACTAGTATAGGTATGCATAGAAACTGAGGTTGCTGTGAGACAGGGTCTCTATTTGTTTCTTCAAGGTGCAAATTTGATGGAACATGGCTATATAGAGTCATGGAATCACATCAAAAGGATATGAGAGAGAACCTTCCACATGCACATTTACAGAGCCAGAGACAAATCTCATTTCACTCGAACAATGATTGGGCTTGTCAAATATCAATCCACAAGCTTGACTCAGTTGCCATCCCTTTGAGCTTACAAGCCCTGTCACATCATTCCAACCAATCAAATTATTCAACAGCGCCCATCAAAATTTCCAAACTACGGCATATGATGAACTGCAGGAAACACCTTAAACTTCTTGCTTTCAAGACCTGACTTTCTGTTGCTAATTATAATATGCTCTTGCAAATCTGTTGCTGCTTTGCAATCGTCAATTGAGCAGTACTCTACAATGGAATTTTTTTGAAAGAAAGTCTTGCTTTGAGTAAAAATGTGATTGTGTTTCACTTTCTGTGGCCATCCATCTACATCTTGGCCAATAAAAAAAAACCAAGTCAATGAACATGGGGAAAGTCCCCGGACACAAACTTGCAGCAGGAGTGCACACATCAAGAGATGCAAAGTCAATATACATACAGACGGGATACTATTATATACACATCTGAATCAACGTTCTGCGTGTTGATAGAGGCTCAAGGGAGTTAGGTTAAACTCTCTGTGAAATTCGCACCATTCGTTTTTAGAAGGATTCCCTGCAGGTGGAGAATTACTGTTTCAGCATCTCTTGCCCATGATCTAAAAAACACTGTGGCCCATGGCTAATCCAACCACATTCTTCGAAGAAAATTTTGTGAATATTTGCTGAAACCACTGAGAGGACTTATAGATCAAGGGCTTCCAATATTGATTACTGAGAGCTTGTGCATGCACTATGCTGATATTCAATGGCAGTTGAACAAACACAAGCTCCATTAATGGCTAGTCTGGCAGCTTGCTCCATACAACAGCATAGTACCTAGATAGCTTGTCTCTAGTACATTGAACTCATGAACGGGGCAGACTGCCCTGTTGGCTTGCGTAATTAGCTCATCTATCGATTCCAGCTGCTCTTGCAGGGATGATCAGCCTGAGTCGAAAGCATCTACAAAAGACTCCCCCCCCCACCCCTGGATGCGATGACCTACATACCATTGCACCTGCAATACATCTTGCTTCCAACGCCTTGGTTACAAGTTTTGCTGCTCGCTCCCGGAGACCCGCTGCAGCACTTGATACCTCCTGTCAAAATTCCATTAATCTCTGTTGCACATATTAATATTACGCCTGCACTATCAGATGATGCGGCAGAGACTCAAATAAACCCTTCCCCCCAACAACTTCTCTCTCAGAAAATTCAATCCGCTCTAGATTATTATCTCTTTCACCAGAAATTTCGCATGCCACATCAAAGCGTCCTCGCTGCCGAGCATCTCCACCCTGGCTTGCCCTCAGGCTCCAAGAACAAGCTCCAAGAACAAGCTAGAACCCTCCTCCCCTCCTTCTCCATCTCCTCCACAGAAAGAAATCCTTCTACAGAGCTGATGAATCCCAGGTAGAGAAGGCACGCATCCCGCGAGCGCCACAACCATGCACGATGGATGGATGGATGGATGGATATATCTGGACAGAAAACTATTTCTCGTTGGTATTCCTGTCCCATAACTCTAACCACGGGTGGCGATTAGCCATCCACACATAACCTTCCAGCGGGTTGGGCGGTTATTAGATTCGGGCGGTACAAAATACCCGGGGGTTCTCAGGGCAGTTATTAAATATTGTGTAACCCCCGGGTCCTCTGCGAAAAATTCCCCAAAAACCGGTTCTGCTATATACTACTAACCAGTGTTTTTTTTTTTTTTTCTTCCCCCCCCCCCCCCCCCAAATTTTGTGATATAAAAAAACTGGAAATTTTAAAAAAAACATTAGCAAAAGTACTCTCACTTTTTTCTTTTAAAATTCCCAAAAAATTTCCAGATGTTTTGGTTGACAAAAAAGTGACAATTTGTTGGAAAAAAAAACACGGATACCACCAACCGTGGTTCTCAAAAACTCTAAGAACCGTCAATTTTGATGCACAGATAATTGTAGTATATTCCCCACCTTGCATCCACCAAGTGCCTGAGCCATTTACTTACCTACCAGCCACTAATTTCCTAATCTATTTTACCTACCTACTAGTGCCTTTTTTTTCAACAAATTATGTTGTTATTCTGAAAAAAAATAAAAATGCAAAATTTTGGAATTTTTTTGGGTAAGTTTATAGTGCAAGTTTGACAAATTATTTTGCTATTTTTTTTTGCAAAAAAATTCACCAACTTTTGAACATCACAATATTGAAAACAAAACCGCTCCCATCTCACTAGATTCGAAAAAAGATTTAGCACTAAATGGTGTTAATGCCTTTTTCGGAACCAACCAATACCCATGTTGTTACCATAGTAAAAATTAGAAAATTCATCTAAATTATTTTTAGATAGTACAAGTAAAGCTGTGCTTAGATTAAATTAGGGTCTTTAAGCTCAAATCTAACATTCTTGGGTGTAATATGGTCATTAAAAGGCCTCACTCAAAAGGGTGAAGGTGCCGATGTGGGTGCTCGAAAACACACATTCTCAAGAAATGGTATTTATAACAACATTGCAGTTAGATGGTTATTATTGTTTTTTGGAGTATGATTTCACCTTGGCTGTTTTGGATTTGATAAATTCTTAAATACTCTAAAAATTCATGTTCCAAATGATGGCCTAAATTTACATATGATTTTTTTTTTCCTTTTTGAAAATTGAGGAGGAAATATTCCAAAATCATTATTTTCATGTTGCTTTGAAAAAAGTTCACTAAGACATGAAAATTTTGCCACAATTTTTTTTTGTGGGGTAGGCAATGACTTATATTCCTTATATATTTTCTTTCCTATGTGACCCACTTACACTTACATGGGTAGTTGTAGTTATGTAAGTCGTGGGAGGTGGATGTAGGAGGGTTTTAGCTTGGTAACTTGGTTGTTGTTCATCCACAACTGAGTCATACCAGGTTTCCAATAGATGGTGCACTGGGGGGAGGGTCTTGTACAACACGAGCGGGTTTAGGATCGAAACTATGTATGATTACTATATAGTCATGAAATCTATGTTTTTGGTTGTACAACTATCTTCCCACCCTCCCATTGGCTATGTAAGCCTCATCATTCTCCTTCCATGAACTACACATAAACAACACCAAAACTATTCAAAAACCAAAAGCTTTTCCAAAATCAAAACTTCAATTTTCACAAACTTTGTATTCATATCATAACTTTGTACAAATGAAGGTGTTTCTCAAGGTCACAAACACCTCTTTATATATTAACCAAAAGGAAACTAATCAAGAAACTTCCTAAAACCTATCCACCACATGGTTCCCCAAATAATCAAAAGGAAACAAAATCACAAGCAAACAACATCACATGGTTCCCCATGTGATTCCACAATTAATCACAAGCAAACAACATCACATGATGCACATGACATGAGTCAATGCACCATGACCAAATTATGGAATCTTACACCCAACTTACCCCATTAAATAATTACCTAAGTAATTGTGTAATCAAGTTACACATCAAGTTACAGTCCCATAATATTATTGGCAAAGTAATGGAAATTTTGGAATTTAGAAATTTAAGAGCAAACCCAAGTCACATTCTCACTTCTGATCTGTATTCTGTTTGTCTCTAGTCTAAGGGCCACTTGGATGGACTTGTTGAGCTCAAGAGAGTGTGGTGGGTGAAATGTGATTCCTGGAAACCCACAAACTTAGGGTTACTATCAAAACAACAAGCTCTTGGAATTATGGATTGTGATGATCATGTTGAAATGTTTATATCCTTGTAATGCTGAGAACTCCAGTGTTGCATATGTCACCAAAAAGAAAAGGGGAGATACTTTTTTCATTGTGTAAACCCGCAATGTTGGGCATACATATACTAATGTATATTGCTGAAGTTTTTACTGAAATAGATTTGTTTCAAATCTTGCTTCTTTTTCAAAATCTTTCCATACACCTAAATTTTATTGTTTTAATCTATGGACCACAAGGGATCAATTTTTCTCTCGATTTCCTTTCTAGGAGTCAATAGTTGTTTCATGGGAGTGGGAGTTCATACCCAACAATAGAAACCCCACAAAAACTAACTCTATAACTTCACATGGTTCCCCTCACAGACTGGATAGAGATTTAGGGTAGGTTTGGTAAGTATAATCAATTGTATTCTCCAATATCCCTTTAGCCCGAAAATCCTTGGAGCTCCCACAATGTAGTAGGTACTTTTCTCAGAGTGAAACACATTGTACAATTAGTTCAAAATTCCCAAAGTCATCAAACATGAACTACCACAACAACCATTCCAGAAATCCTTGACACTCTCATCATCTCCCTTGTATTGGTCGCTAAAAACATGCAAGATCTATAGACCTTGTCCTAACACTCTTAGCACAACGGAAGTTCAAGCGTTAGGGTTGTGGTGCCACAGTCTTAATCAAGTTCAATCCTTAATTAATCACCCAATCTAAATCGACTACACACTTGCTAGATATTTTGAAAGTCTAGGAACTTAGCTTATTCTTTCACCAAAATTCCACTTGCATCTTGTTCTCTTCAACCTGCATCATATATACGTTTCCAATTTTCATCCCTTCGTTCCCAAGAAATCTTCCTACCAATCTCATTACAGAACCGTGATTCACACAGCTCATGAAGAGTTTTTATTGAGCAACCGGGATTGCGTTCCATCACAGAAACCAACTCACCAAGATCCCTTTGCAATAACCTGCAAAATAACAAAACAAACCAAATACAAAAACAAATCAGAAACAAATTTTTTGGCGCCCTTGAATCACTATGTCGCCATCAGCTCAACCATTGAGCTGAATTAACGTTTATAGCTTTCATCCACAGAAGTCATTTGATATTGTTTTTAGGTTACACATGTTTTTATCTTTGTTGGGCCTTGCACCCATAGGGTCAAGGACAATCGCGTTTGATCCAACTTTTGGAAGTTTTACCTTATTAAAACTAATTTCACATTACATGAACTTGTTTTTTTGGTGAAAATGTTTAGACTGTTTTGATTGAACGGATTTGTTTTGGTGTTTGGAGTGTGGATACAATAGGTAGATGTACAACAACTTATTTATAGGTAGGGCCGGCATGTTTGTGATGCCTTGTTTAGTTGGACTATGAAGTAGTGTGTGACCTCCTTTGTTTTTCATTACAGGATAACTTCGTCATAGTAGGGCATTCTTGAAAGGTGAAGTTGAGTGATGTTTATTTTGGGAACACCCAAAACACCCCTTAGAACAAGGCCATTATCCAATATAGAGCATCAATAGAATTTTAATTTTAAATTTTCTCCTATGATACGTAATGGGTATACACTGGGTAAAATATGAAAAGCAAACTACAGATAAATTTTTTTTTCAAACACCTTGCCCTTTGCTAAGGATAAATTCTGTTAGATAAGGTGCCCTCCAAATACACAAAATTTTTATGCCAGTATTTTACCAAGGACTTAAATCTTTTCTTTCTCCATTTCTATTTTTCTCTTGGTGAAGTATTGCAATAGAGTTTGGAATGTTTATAGTCCAAAAGATTGCATCTTATTGCTATCACTATGTAACTTTTGAGTTGTTATTGATCAAGGCTATTTAGGTCCATATATATATCATCACCCTTGATCCCATCTTGGTTTGTATCATTGGCATCAAGCATGTTAGGAAAATTTTGGTTAATACCCAATTCATCATCATGAACATTTGTATCAAAAGATACATTAGGGGGATTGGCACCTCTAGTGGCCATTGGGATCAAAAGGCTTCAAATGGATTGCTAAGGGGTTGGGTTTGATTGACCATGGAATTCTGTGTATTTTTTTTGGTGTGCTTTGTGCAAGTGAGTTCATTGGTATTGTTGATTAATCCATATTGACACCTAAAGTCACCTTGGCCTAAACCATTAGGGCTATGTACAATGGCACACATTATGTTTGAAATCTAATGTTTCATAATAGTTAGATTGATGTTAGTGAATCATGATTTCATACACTAGTTCATACATGTACTAAAATGGGCCACATTGTTTTTTACATGAGTATCATGCTTATGTGCTAACTAAAATTCATCAAAGAGACATTAATTGACGTCCTACCTTGCCACATAATGTGACCAAAAGTTGGGCACATTCTACCATCCATTGCATGCCAATTGATTAGGATTTTTCAGAATGTCCCTATTCACATCATGTCTCATGCTCTTTAGTCGTTTCTTTAGACAAGGACCTAACTTAAAATCAATAATGATATTTGGTCCATTTTGTTCAATCTTCAAATCTACCACACTATCTTTTAAAGTTTAATTGCTATATCTTTTAAATTATTATAAGGTTTACAATTATAGTTTAAAAGCACATGTTTGTGCCATGTGGTTGATTTTAAATAATTTAAATAAAATTAAAATTTCAATTGGGAGTGGTGCTTGCCAAACATCAAAGAGGCCAAACCAATGAAATCTAGCAGCAATTGTAAACCAATTGAAGAATGTGAACTTCATTAACCCCCCAAGAACTCACCACTTTCTTTCAAATGTAATGCAACGATTGTTCACACAAGCATAATCCTCACATTGGGAAAAAAAAAAGTGAAAATTATGGATGAGAATGACACCTTTATAATGTCCCACATTCTTTTCTCTCCTCAATGGCAATTGACACTTGTGTTGAATTTTGATTATTCTATTTTATTAAAAAATGACTTGCTATCAACCATCCAAATTGTGATTATAATTTTGGTTATGATTTAGACGTTTGACAATGTTTACCTTGTTTAGGTAAAAACAACCTATTGTCAATCATGATTTAAGTCATCAAACACGAGCTATTAGGAAAAAAATTCACCCACCCAACTTTTTGTTTGTCACATTAGGTTTACCTTGTTGCAACTTGCAACATAGAAGGTGAACTTAGAACCACATTGAGAATTTATTTGTGACGTGTGTCACCATGTCAACACCTACAATTATTGATATTTACACATACATCACAAATGACAAAATCATCCTAATGGCACATGCATTTCCTTTTGGGTAAAGCCGTGGTACAATATTAAAAAAAAGCGAGTGTCTTTAAATTTACCTTGTATCATGCATATAAAACCAAACAAATAACATAAAAATGATTGGAAATATAATTGTAAACCATCCCACTCGTCTATGATTACTATAAGAATTCACTTATGAAAATATTAGGACCAAACAAATTTTAAAAATAGACCAAACATATTTCATTTGACAAGTGGTAAATTTATAAATGGGGATACTTTTTTTCTACTTTTAAAATTTAGTTATTTTATTATTTTTGGGATATAAATATCATTATAGTTTTGAAGTGTGACCATAATAGAAAGTAAAAAAATTATTTATTAAAACCTACGTACCATGCACTTTACACAAGTATACAATGCAAAAAGTAAATGAAATTTTACTTTCAACCTATTCTTACAATGTGAAGTTTGAAAGTTAATGCACAATAGTGAAAAATTATTTTGTTTTTGATTATTGAAGTAAAATTATTCCACATACAAATAGTTGATAATGGATTTTGTTGTTATTTTCTTTTTACTTGTCAAGTAGACTGCCAAATAGATTTAGTTGTTTACTTTACAATGCTTTGACCCTTTTGTCAATTACTAGTCATGAGTTTTATATTTGTGGGTTGAAGTCACTGTTGTGTCCAAAATCACCTAAAGTTCATATAAACAAAAAATTTCAAAAATGAATTTTGAACAATTGAAAATAAAATATTGTAATTTTAGTTTTTACTAGTCACAATTAATCTTATCTAGGAATTTATAATTATGGGGATTCTTTAAAAAAATGATTATTATTCCCACCTTAATGAACTGAAAAGTTATATTTTCAATTGTTAATATCCTTTGTTATAATTAAATGTGTTTCTTGTTTGATGGAAGTAAGGACCCAAAATCCATAAACTTGTAATTATGAAAAGGTCATCAACAAGCTTTACAAGGAAATTATTAGTTGAAAGGAAAATAAAGGTCATGAAGAAATAACAAGGGGTGTGTCACATTGTGGCCTTGCCATTTACATTAAAAGTATCTTAAGGCAAGAGAAGAATTATGAAAATTCAAATATTTCACCATGCGAAAATGTAATCTTCAAAAAAAATCCTCTGAAGAAACCAAAATCCTTCAAGATATCATACCTCAATAACTAATCTCAAGTTTCAACACAAGCCAAAATATCATCTTTCAAAAATCCTCATATAAAAATAGACCTACTACCTAGGGGGCCAAAATCCATTAAGCTACTATACTCTGTAATGAATCTAAACACAATATCCTTGCCTTGGTAGGCAAGGCCAACAAAAGGATCATAGTTGCATGTGTATAGTACATGGATAGGTATCAAAAGCCCCAAGTCTGAACTAAATGTATAAATTTGCCAGTTCAAATGTCACAATAAAATATGTCAAGTATGAAATTCAACAACATTTTATGTGCATAAATCAATAGGATTCCAAATTGACTCCAAGGAAGGTCATATTTTGTTGGCTCTGCCTGTAAGGAAGACACTACCTAGTAAGAAGGAATGATGTAGTTTTCATTTGCAATGTTCACCAGTTGTGACTCTATGGACAACAACTGTGAATTCATTTTTTGGGAACTTCATGGAACATTTGCATGTTGCTGGTTTGAAGTTTGAACTTGCCAAAAAGGGGCAATCTGCAAGCATTTTTTTGGGGGTAGGGTTAGGGTTAGCATTCTTGGTGTTGGGTTCTTGAGATATGATTCCTAGTGTTCACAATTGGGATGTCTCAATAATTCTTAAGATTGTCACTTTTCAAAATGTGATGTGCATCACAAATGAGTAAATAAGAAGGCTTTGTATTTTGCTTGTATTTACAGAATTCGTTAAATTAGTGCTGGTGATTTTGTCTTCTTATGATCTTGAGAATTCTGAATGTTACTAGTCCCTGCAGATGAAAACCTGTTTGAGGCAGCAGCAGTATGTCATATTATGTGCTTTGGAGAATCAAGGATCCAATGAATGTTCAGGAGGAGGCCATGTGCAGGAGTGATGCTGGGTGATGATGATGAGACTTGCACAATTTTACAAAAGGAATGTGGACTTCTTGGTCAGAGCTGTAGGTGTTGCAAGCTGTGGCTCAGCGTGAGGTTCCGGATCTTCAAATGTCAAAATCCAATACTTGCAACTCAGCAAAAGTGCAGGTTTTTCTTTACACAAAATCTTGCTCTATGCATGAACAAGAAATTGACAGGAAGATTGGTGGAGATTTTTGAATTTCAAATGGGAATTCACATCTTGTCAAAACTAAAGTCTACTACAATTCTGAGCATGACATGTTTGAGGTTTCAATCCTGCAATGTAGAGTGTGAGGTTTTATAATTTCACTCACCAATTTCATATTTAGTCTACTGGATGTGTGGGTGGTTTTGATACTGTGATTAGTATTTTGGTGCATACCAGTCTATGAACACAAAAACTTAGTATGTTTGTGTCAACCCTAAACCCTCATTCTCCCTCAGTAGCTCAATGTGCCTTTCCAACTTATCGGTACGTAGTTTGAAAATTCTTTGGAGAATGAGAGTTTTAGCAGGAGTGCAGTCTGTGGATCTTATTTGAATGTGATGTCCTTTGTGCAATTTCCCATTTTGATACGGCACATTTGCTTGCTCATTATGAACTGGGTTGCTTGGTACAAAGAGTCTTTCACAGTCTTTGGGTTTACATTGTAACAGATTGAGACAGATAGGTAGGTGCACCTCATTTATACTCTTCAAATTGCTGATATCTGGAATGGTGGTCTCTCTGCAGCAAGCAACACGGGAGTTTTCAGGTTCTGTCTAGGTGTTGAGAGAGAGAGCAATCAAAACAATTCTGGGGACCTACCCAGAAATTTTCTTTTGCTACAATGATTCTATAATACCTGAATTGCTGCAATGCTATAACTGTTGTTGAGATCATCAGTTTAGAATGCACTGAAATACTACATTTGTTGTTGTATAGAGCAGAAGCAACATTGCAAGGGATAATATACAGCGATTATCATATAATGCAACCAAAGCAAGTTTCAGCTTCAATTGCAAATCACAGATCTGTAGACCTCTTCCCCAACATGCACATTACTAGAATGCAGATGCAGCAAGTGGGTCTTCCATTCCTGATACATATAATGTGTTAACCCGGAATGGTTGAATGGGTTACATCCAAAGGGGGCGTGAAGGTACATGCCAGTGCTGGGTGAGTATTGACTTTTGAACATACGAGCCCAGTACGGTTATCAAATCTATCTATGAAGGAAGGTAGTTTTTTTGTTTTGTTTTGTTTGTCACTTTGAGATCTCCCAAAACCACAGCACCTCTTGCCATTCTCTTGGTATCATTGGAAAGCTCTCAATGGGTAGGGGTGCATTGATTTGGTTTCACAATGTTTCAACCTACTACGATGGAGATTCAGTTATTGAATATTGAACATTTCTTCACTGAAAGTTCATTTAAATGAAAACTAAAAATTATAGGGAAGTTTGGGCATGCTCTTGATATTGTTGGAAAGCCCTTGATGAGCGGGATCTAATGAAGGTGATTTGGAAATTTTTAGACCTAAAGGTGCAAGAGATATTGAATCTTGAGTAGTCTTTATTAATGAAAGCCAAGAAGGTTTCATATGGTGTTTTTCATTTCCACATACTTTGGTAAAACGACACATAAAAAAAAATTGGGTCGACAAGTGAATGGGTTGGCACCAATGTTGTGTGGTTCTTGGGATTTTATTAATAACCTCCAGATCTGGTTGTTTTTTTTTAATAAAAAAAACCATATAATTTCATTTATATAATTTAATTGTAATCATGATCAGAAATCAAAAGAGACTGTGGTTTCAATTTGTTTGAATAATTTCGGAGTCGAAAAAACCTCTAGTTCCAAGTTTTTGAAAATTTTCAAAGAACTGGTAGTGTCACAAAAGAGCTGGCAAAACAATTGGTGGTTAAAGGTGGGGTTCTTTGATATTTCAGAACCCTGGCTAAGGGTCAGAACCAGTTCTATTGTATTTCTGAGAACCATTGACAAGGGTCCATATACCCGGCCACACTGAACTTGCACCCACCAGTGCACCATCCACTGGATGCCTGTTATGACTCAGTTGTGGATGATCCTCAACTGAGTTACTACCTAGTTTCATCTTGGTAACCCATTCAATAAGAAGTAGGTCTAACATATAGACATGTAGGTAAAAAAATAGGGGACTACTAAGTGAGTAGATAGTTTATACCTAGTAGGTAGGGGCTGTTTTTACTACCTACCTAGTTGGTAGGTAGTAAATAAAGCAACTGAGCTAACCACCATGGTTAGCTAGGGAACTGGAACCCAAAACAAAACTGTTTCCTGATCACATATCATCCATCCTTGATGGTGCACTGGTGGGTGCTGGTTCAATGTGGCCCATATACCCTACCCTTATTTGCCAGTTCTTTCTTCAGACAAGAGAACTGGGTAATTGGGGCCAGAGTGAACCAGCCCTCATGACTACACCAGTTGGCCATTCTGTCCATAGGATGGGCTGGATGATTTGTCTCTTTTTCATCCATTTCTTTACATTGCGTTAACCAACATTCTACCACAGTCAATCTTTTTTGGCTGTTGACCTCTGACCTTTTTTTTTTGTTCCCAAAATTTTCCCAACCCTGACCTCCATACTACCCACCCACCTAGCTACCCTATTGACCTAAATCTTAGCCCCGCCTACAAACTAACAACTAATTTGTTACTTATTTTGAAAAAACTCTCCTCTTGGTTAAACTTCTATTTTTTCTTTGCTAAACTTATAGTTCTTCTTGGTTAAACTTCTCTCTCTTGGCAAAACCTATATATCTTGTTGGCTAAATTTTTATCCCTTGATGAAACCTATATATATTTTTAGTTCAATTTATATCTCTTGGCTAAACTTATATTTCTTCTTGGTTAAACCTATATTTCTTCTTGGCTAAACTTCTATCTCTTGGCTAAACCTATATATCTTATTAGTTAAACTTCTATCTCTTGGTTAAACCTATATATCTTACTAGCTAAACTTCTATCTCTTGACTAAACCTATATATATTTTTGGTTAAACTTATATCTCTTGATTAAAACAATATTTCTTCTTGGTTTAGAGAATGTGTTAACCTTATTAGATGAAACTTAACACACACAAAAAAAAAAAAAGATTTTAATTAAAAGATGCAAACAATGTAAAAAAAACAGTTTAAGTATGGAAACATACTATCCATGAATGATTTCAAAATTGTGATACTTGGATATTGCATCCATTTTTTTGGTTTGGTTGTGCTTATTGGACTCTAATGTCCAATCCTAAGCGCCCCATGCAACTTCAATAGGTTTTGCATAGGCAACTTTGCTTGCCCAAATTGCTTTAACAAGGTTATCATCCTTTTCAAGGTGTGCCCATGCACTTTGTGAAATGAACCCCACCCCCCATGCCAAAATCCCAATGATGCCAAATAAGATTTCGGGGGCTAAATGTACCAACAAAGGCTACCTAACCTATTCGATTTGTTGCACTTGGGTTTGAAGTTCATCCCACTTTAATTCTACTTTTTTTTTCATTAAATCAAGGGCCATTTTCTCATTTGGCTTTTGCCTTGCATGCAAGTTGTTCAAAATATGTGCATTCATAGAACCATGGTCTTGTTGCCTAGGCCCTTGAGGATGAATAGATGGATGCCTTAATCTCCCAATTTGCATTCAAAGGGAGTGTGTTTGCTCCAAGTGCTTGCAGAATAACCATTTGGCCACATAAAAACTAGTGCATGCATCCACCTTGTAACACCATTTTGAGATTTTATGAGCCTATTAATTATCTTCCATTGCATCTCCATGCTCATCTCGAATTGGAAAATGAACCTTTTGAGGTGCAAGATTTAGTATAATTGATGATGTTATTGCACTAAATCAATGTACATAGTGCAAAATTGCACCTAGGCCAACCACCATAATGATGAAACAATGAAGGTATTACATTAAATCATAATCCTAAATAAAAAAAGATCAAAGTATTGTGAATAAAAAACCAGGATAATATTCTATTATGTGAAAGAAACTTAATTCGAAATTTTCAAGTATTGTTACAAAAAAAATTGACAAAAGAAAACCCATCCTTACTTTTGCATGGAGAGTAAGGATGGGTTTTGATGTGACCATATGCAAATTCAAATTACACCTTTCATGACATATATTGAGAAGGCAGGACCATGTATATTATAATTGCTTGTTCTTCAATTGTATTTGACACCTTTTGTGCCTTTCATGCACATTTCCTCCAAGGAACCATCTTAAAACAAAATTCCAAAATTTTTTTTAGAAAAAACTAAAAGACCTTAAAAGGAAAAAAATTATCAAAATTTTTTAATCATTAAAATACCTTTTAAAAAAATTAAAATTGATTAATATAATATTCTTATACTATTATACTTCATTTTTATGATAATTAATTGCTTATATTAACTATATGGGTCAAAGTAAGATAAAATAGATAAAAAAGTAGACATCTCCAGTTTAACCTTGTGCCGTTCATATGACTACCATAAAGTACCATCAAATTAGGTGAAAGTATGTGTCAAGTAGCATTAGTTTGCTCTATTAACTTTATATGAATCTAATTCTTTAAAAAAAAAGAAAAAGAATTTTTAAAATAGATAAATTTTTTTTTGAAATCGATTGAAAAAATGTGTTTAGACCTACTTTTTGTTTAAAAAAAATAATGAATTTGATATGTAATAAGTTAGGAAATGAAGATTAACATATGTTTTAGCAAGTCATTGAAAAAAAAATTTATTTCCTTTTTGTAAGAATTTACTTTCACATACTTGAAACCAAAAGCACATAATGAAGAGTAGATGTTAAAAGCTACTTATATTTTGAAAAACCTACTTAAAGCCTACTTTTACAATTTGAAAAAATCAATGCACATTAGTGCAACATATATTATATTGAATCATTGAATTGAAAACATTCAATGTTCCACAATTCTATAATGGGTTTTGTTGTTATTTTAAATCTATTTGTTCTAATTTTAACAAGGTAATCAAGTTGTTCACTTTATTTTGCTTACACCCATATTGATTATTTTAAATTATTTAAAATTTAAAAATATTGAAAAATTATATTAATTATTAGATTAACACGTGTCGCCTACCTGTTCAACAATGAAAATAAAACAACAACGAGCTTGGCTAGCTCATCATTGTCTTTTGCCTTAATGTAACCAAAGAAAAAGACAACAACAAGCCTAGTTGGTTCATCATCATCTACAACTAATGAACATAAAAGAAGATGACGGTTCATCATCATCTTCTGCTACAATGGAACAAAAAAATATTTTAGAAGATAACGACAAGCCAAGCTCATCATTGTTTTTTATGACAAAAAAAAAAACACAAGTGACAACAAGCTTGGGCTAGCTCATTGTCATTTGCACCTTATTTCAAAAAATATAAATGATGGTGAGCCATTGGTTCATCACCGTCCATAGCCCATTTAAAAAAAAACACAGAAGATGATGAGTTTCACTAGTTCGTTGTCGATTACAACCCATCAAAAGAAGAGAAGATGATGACAAGCTTGGTCAACTTGTTATTGTCTTTTGCAACAGTAGAAAAAAACAAAAGAAGATGATTAGTTTGGTTGGTTCATTGTCATTTTCTATGGAATCTACAAGGAATGAAAACAACAAGGAATTTGAATTGTCGTCATCTTCTAAATGCATGAACAAAAAAGAAGACAATGATGAGTTGGGTTGAATTATCATCATCTTTTGAATGCATGAACAAAACAAGAAGACAACGATGAATCGAGTTGGTTTGTTGTTGTCTACATGACATCAACAACACAACAAAAAATGACAACAAGTAGTTTGCATGGGCTCATCGTCATCTACATGACATGAACAACACAACAAAAGATGATGACAAGTTGGGTTGGTTCATCCTTGTCTAGACAACATCAACAACACAACAAAAAATGACAAGTAGCTTGCATGGGCTCATCGTCATCTACATGACATGAACAACACAACAAAAGACGACGACAAGCAGCTGCATGGGTTCATCGTTGTTTTCTGTTTGTATTTGTAGAAGCTCACAAAGAAGATGATGAGTGTAGGCTTGTTGTCGTCTTTTGTAGGTGCGCATAACAAACTTGTTATTTTTTTCTGTAGATGCACATAAACAAAAAAATGAAGACAATGACAAGCGCATGCTTATCATCGTCTTATGTTTGTAGAAGCCCCAAAAAAAGACGATGATGAACTTACATTCATCATCGTCATTTGTAGATACATAAAAACAAAAAAATAATATGACAATGAACGTTAGCTTATCATCATCTTTTGTAGATGCACAAAAACAAAAAAATAGGACAATAATGAATGCAGGTTCATTGTTATCTTTTGTTTATAGAAGTTTAGAAAGAAAAAAAGAAGACAAAAATGAACTTGTTTTCATCTTTTATAAATGCCCATAAAGAAGATGACAACAATTCGTCATCTTCTATAGATGCATAGAAAGAAAAAAAAAAGACAAGCCATTGTCTTCTATAGATGTACAAAAAGAAATGTAACAATAACAAATTTAAGTGCAAATGAAAGAACCTTCACACCTTTATGCAACAACAATGTTCACACGCAACAACAATGTTCGCATGTAACAACAATGCTCACATGTGATAGCAACAACATTCGAAAGCAGCCCTCAACTCTAAAGTTGTTTCATAGCTCAACACGTCATTATGAGAGCTTGGAGAAACTTGTAGAAGCATTGATGGTAGATGTCGCAACCCTAGCCTTGGGCTCGTGACCAAGGCAAGGGTTGGCAAAGGTGCAAGCCAAGAATGAAGCCTGAAAGTTACATTTCATGTTTTCGGGAGTGTAGGAAAGTGTGAAGGAATGAACCCCCACAGTCCCAAATGAGTTCCCATTTTGGGAATTGGTCCCAATAAACTTCCGAATCTTTAAAGGGCGATTGCAGGGGTCAAAACTCATTGGATTGAAGAGTTCCTTATATTGTTGTAAAGCTCTTGGGACTTAGATGTCTAAAATGAGCTCCCATGACCCAATTGGGCATTTAAAACATAAGTTATGGCCAAAAGAAGGGGCTAAAAGTCGAATTGCCAACTTGATTCCCGACCACTAAAAGTCAGGAATCGCCTTGATTTCTTTGCATGTAGGTGGCATGCCACATACTATTGAAAATATCTCGATGAGGGCTATAACTTTACTTTAAACCTCACCCCAATCGGAAGTATATGCACAAAGTTATGGGCCTTTAAAGTCGCGGGAGTTTCAATTTTGGGACTTCAAATTGGGAGTCTTGGGACAAAATGACATTTGGGTGTTGGCCCTCTGGCCATGCATAGATAATACTATTAGGGGAAAGGTGGTGGCTTCCCCCAAGTCCGGACCATGGTGAGTCTTGGGAGTATGTGTTTGCTCGTGGTTTGTCCGTGCACCAAAGGTGTTCTAACTACACACTAATTACCTTGTTGTTTGGGTTTGTACAGGTCTGTGTGAGTAATTGCTTTGCTTGTCACTCTTCCTAGTCCCCATCCCAAAGCTTCAGCACGCCCCTCTACCCCAAAGTGCTACAAGCCAGGGAGTGTGTTTGAATTCCTTATCCTTTTGTTGTTTTCACCTTAGACTCACATTTGAGTCTATCAAGGAGCTTGGGAGTGCATGGAAAGAAGGTGTTTCATCAAACATAAACTTAAATGAAAACATGGACATAAAAAATAATTAACAACTTTATGCAGCACACGTTCATGCAACAACAACGACCCCACACAATAGTAACGCCTTCGAGTTTTTGTTTAATTCCCATGCAACAACAATGCCTCCTAGTTCTGGCCTTGAATTTGAAGAGACCTACAACAGTAGTAATGGCAGAAGCCCATGTCTTTGTGGGAGTAGTGATGATAATGGCAAGAAAAAAAAAATGTTTGAAAAACAATTAATGGTATGTCTATGAACAAGCGGGGGTAGGTGGACAAAATGGGTGGACAAGGTAGTTGGGTGAGCAAGGTAAGGTAGGTATGTGGGTGAAAATAAAAATGAATATTTTTTGGGTAGGCAATTTGTTTTTTTGGACTAAACCCTTTTTTATGATGAGAGGTTCAAATGGAATTGGTGCAATCATGGGGGTTGGGTCAATCTGGCCGTTAATTGGGGTTGGCAATTGGCATTACATACTGTTAAATAAATTGTTCTAGTGTGGCTTGTGCTGTTGGCCTAAGTGTTACCACATCTTCAACCGAGTTTTTTGGAATTTATTAAAATTTTCAATAGTAGAAATTACTTAAAAATCAATATCTCCCACATTCTGAATCCAAATCTTACCAAATAAATTCCATTAAATTTTATTCATCAAGATTTTTCCAACAACACCAAAGGTACATTCCAATTCCTCTGAAATTTTCAGCTATAATTTAATTTAATTTTCAGTGAAGAAATCATTCAATATTCAATAACTTTTGCACCACAAGTCTAACCATCGTGGAAACAAGCCCATGCACCCCTCCTCGTCAAAAGCTTTTCTTCACAAACATTAATAACACAATCTGAAGCATCCCAGTTCGGTTGATTTCGTAACCACAAAACAAAACAAACTACCTTCCTTCATAGATAGATAGGGGAAGGCATTGCTCATAAAGATGGGGTGCCCTTACCCATTCTATTTTTAGGGTGGGTAAAGCCCATGGGCAAGGGCCATTCTTAAGATGTAGGACTATAGTAAGTGACTGCCTAATCCAAGACCCTTTATATGGGGAATGCTTGCACCCTTGGGTTTACCTTACACTAAAGGTTTCATTGTCCCTTTTTCCTTTTGGAGACTACCATAAACTTCCTTAGTATATACTATGGTAGCTTCAAATCTAGACATGGGGTTTAGGCTTTACAATGCATGTGAACAAATAAAACAATAAATCTGCATTTAAATGTAATTCAATACTTTAACTTCACATATTTTGGAGCATGTTTGGCAAAAGTCATTGTGCCTTCTTAAACACCTTTCTAATTACACATTATGGATGAGAAGTGGATGATGGTGGATGAATATCATACATTATGAATCAAAAGTGAATGATGATAAATAAATTTTATTCATGTAATTGAAAAGTGAAAAATGTTGGATGAATATCATCCATTATGGATGAAAATAGAATATTCATGAATGAATTTTATTCATAATAATATTGACATTTATGATGTTGGTAACAATCTTCACAAACTATTCTATTTTGCAATCAACTTATTCTAAAATTTGTCATGTTAAATGTTTAATTAATTATGTTAAAATAAGGATTATGAAATATCATTTGTGATAGGTATTTTAGATCACCATACATTTAAAACCATCAATATCATATAATTTGTGTCCATGGGCATGGTGAAATAAAAGGGTTCAAATTAACTTAAAGGAGTTTAAAAGAGTGATGGTGTGACACCATTTTGCTTTAAAAGGATTTTGATTCTATAAATGTTAAGTCATTTTAATTTCAAAAAATGTTAACCTTAAGATATGTGGTAGTAGATGAAGACATGCATATCAAGTTTGAGGAGGAGACACCTAAATAGAAAACTTGGCAAAGGGATGAATCTCTTCCAAACTTACAAGTCATTATAAAAAATATCCTACTAAAATTATTTTAGAAATATTTTTTGATTTTTAGTTGAATATTCAACTAAAAATATCAAAAAAATTATATAAAAAAAGTTTCAATGCATCTTATTCTTAAACATTTCATTTGGTGTTGTTTTCTTTCTTATAAAAATATTTGACCATGCGATGTCATATTTTTTGAGTTCACTTGTTAATTTTTATTTTGTGATTGAATCAAATTTCAGAAGTTCACTATGAGTCCAATTTTTTAAAAACTTATTTGTATTTTTCAATATGATTCCCATTAAAGTTGAAATCGCAAATGTGAATAATTAAAAATTGACAATGTTAATGTTGAAATCTGATTTTACATCTTTAGTCCAAAAAATTTACAAAAATTGTGATAGTCTAAATAGTCCATCTCATTGTCTTTCACCCACTACTTGATGAGATTGAATTACAAGAAGGAACCCAAACCCTTGAAGTGAATCCCACTTACTACAAAAGTCTTATGTGAAAATTAATTGTTTTCGCACATATTATATCCAACATCACATTTGTTGTCCATTTGGTGAGCAAAATGTATTTTATGATATTTCAAAAACTTTGCAAACTTTCATTGCATTGAATTTTGCATCTCACAATTTGGTAATGGAAATTATATGAAATTTATTTTTCATAGGCTTGCAAGTTTTACACACAAATGTCATGCATCTAAAACATGTTTAAAACATGTATGAATAGGATGAATGATTTTTATTCATTTTCATGTTGGATGAATTTTTAAAATTATATTTATATGTGTTCCAAACATGTTTTATATGCACATGTGTGTGCAAAAAAATCTAAACCTATGAAAAACAAGTTTCATAAGATTTCAAATACTAAATTGTTGGATGCAAAATTTGTGATGTTGGTTTGTCCTTAAAAAAATTAAAATTAATCATATTCATTAATGCAAACTTTGGGTTAAGGGGGGTGGGGGAAAGAGATTTAGACAAATGAAAATCAGCATGAATTCTTATTTTCAATATTTTTTCTATTCCCTTTACTTGGAGTAACATAAACAAAATTTCATCATTCTTGTAGAATCAACATATTAAGCCTTGATGGAATGTACCAAGGAAACAATTTGACTTCAAGATTTCTTCTCAAAATTATGAATATCAAAGAATGTTCATAACCATATACTATGACAATGAATTTGCATCAAAATCTCCAAGGATCTTGTGTATCATTCCAAGAATTTAAAGTTCACTTCACCATCCATCTTCAATTTGTATAACAATTCACAAGGAATAAGCAAATCAAAGTCTTACACATACCATTTGCTTAACAACATGTAAATCCACCCATAAAAGTTTTGGCAATTTATTTTTTTCATTTAATGTAGACAATTCATTGGCTTATAAATTCATGGCCTTGGAGTAGAGGATCAATGTAACAAATGATAAACTAAACTCAAAGAAGGATTACAAGGAATTGCACTCAAGATTGTGATTTTCTTTGTTTTTACTTGGTTGTTAAGCTATAATATTCATACACCCATTGGGATTTCTCTAGCCCAATGAACTTTAGAAGAAAATGTTGCCAAACTTAAAAAGTTGTCACCTCCTTTAGCCACTACTTGCATACCAACCTTAGTGGCATAAGCTCACAATAATGATTCCCTTGAAGAACCTTTGGCCAAATTTGTTGGAGTGCAACTCCATTTGGTATTAAGGGTCTAATGATTAGTCATTTGGTAGCAATGATTAGTCTAAAAGCTTTTGATTACTAAATCATCTACCTCAATCTTAGTTAAGGGTCATTTTCCTCCTCTTGGAAGTCTTTTTTATTAAAAATCAAATTTAGTTCATAGTTGATCTTTGTAGTTAATTAAATTTCTTTAAATAATTATAGATTATATGTAGCTCATAGTCTCATAGTTTACTTCCTCAAATATGATTTTTAATCATAGTAGATGAAATCCAACACCTCCGATCCCATTAATTGTTTAAAAAAATGTTAGTAGAGGGGTCTTTAGGTTGAATTTAACCTTGGAATTAAAAAATAATAGTAGTTCAACTTTGTATCCTTTTGTACTAGAACAAAACTCACAACAAATTCAATTTTGATCCACCCAAACCTTTCCAAAACACTCTTTTCAAAAATAAATTATTTCAATTTTGTTCTTGATTTTGATTCTTTCTAAAATTTAAGAGGATGGACAATTTCTTTGGTTACATTTCATTTCAAAAATTCTCCATTGTATAGATCAATTATGAAATCCATGACAAGAAGCTTTAAAAACATGACATAAGAAATGATAGACAACATGGGTGGGCTAGTCCTCTAGGTTAGTTTTGCAAGTGTGAACAAAAACCTTGAAAAATTAATATCAAAATAGTGCATGATAGGTATGGTAGCCCATCATATGTTGGTTGTGTGATTATTACCAATAGGAATACATAACCTTCAAAAAAACAATGGTTGGAGCTTTTGTGTCTTTCAATTTATTTTTCCTATTTAGATTTGAAGGGGACAAAATGAGAATTTACTTTTGACTAGTCAAACAAAAAGAGTGGTGGACGTTGACTAGATTTAAGCCACATGATTGCTCAACTTTTATAGTCGAGAATTGTTAGAAATTGATCCCATCACCAAGCCTTGGTGAACTCATTTGCAATTGATCTTTGTGGTATTGATGCTTTTTGAATTAAGTGCAATTTGCTTGCTAGAGGAACCCTCTTATTTGCTTTAGTGATATTAGGGTTGGACACTCCAAACATTACAAGATAGGAAAGTAAAGTAAAGAATTATAAAATCAAACTTGACATGAAGGTTTGCCGGCATTATTAGAGTTTGACCCCCAATAAAACCCCTATTAAGATGGACTCCTACAAGTCTATTAGTGGGTGCATTCACACTTGATGTTAAGTCAGTGTTAAATCAAAATTTAGGTGGCATCCTAGGTGGCATACAATGTTAAATAGGTGATAGCTCAATGTTAAAGTGAATGTTAGCTTAACCTAAAATCTTCATGGTTGAAGTCCTAAATGACTAACATGATGTAAGGGGACTCAACACTAGTCTCTCCCTAACACCAAGTGTGAACACAACTTAAAAGCCTAACAAGTTTGTTGAGAGTTTTGAATTAAAGCACCTTCAATGATTGTAATGGAATGGCATGTACAACAAAATTTTGGATGAAGTTAACCTGTGTGAAAATGAACTCAACTTGTGTAAAAGCATTCAGAAGAATATTGTGAGTATGTCCCAGTACCATGGCAAGAAAAAAAGAAAGAAAGACTTGCTTCTAGTTAGATACCTACATTGATTAGTTGGTCATTGATTGCTGGATTGGTCAGTCATTGAATGTAATTCATTCACCGACTATTGAATGCTAATTGATTGATTGATCAAAATGATTGGCCTACATGTGATTATTATATTAGTGTGTTGTCTCAATGTAAGAAGACTAACCAATATTTATTGTTTAGTAATCGATTGGGGACAAAGCAAACATTTAACACTAAGTTTAAATGGTGTGGGACATGCAAACATTTAACACTAAGTGTTTAAGGGAATACTGTCACAAATACAATGAGCAACTGGAGCTGCTCTTAGCAGCCTATATGTAGTGAAAAGATGAGGCACAATTTGTTGAATTCTAGATTGAATCAAAACATCAATACAATTGGTCATTATATCTTGTAGCACATCAAATCTCTTGCAGTGAGGTAGGTACTAGGGGGTGACAATATATAAGAGCTAGTTACAAAAGGGAGGTTTTGTCATATAAAGGTCATGTGGGTGCAGCAGCTTGGGCGGCGTCCAACGACACAGGTAATTTATAAAGTTTTTCTTTTGTAAAGCCTGTCAAGCTTGCTGGAAATGGCTGTGGATGCAGTGATGAGCTTCACAGCTTTCATGAGTATAAAAAGTACCGAAAGATGATAAATTATCTGTGGATCCTTATTACAGGCCGGATAAAAGTACTGCCTGCTTCCTTTCTTCTCTTCCTTACTGCCCCATTTGCCCATCCAAGATGTATCTGCAAATGTCGAGAGACATTGTGGTGATCCCCATTACACATGACTTTGGGTCCTGCTATGCACACTTCAGGCCTATAATGCCCAAAGTGTGTAATGGGAGCACCAAAATGTGTCTGGGCCGCATCATCCATCCTTTCCAGAGAAAAAGATCAATTTGGCAGAGGGCAGACGGTGCAAAAAAGAATCAGGCAGTAATATTGCCTGCAACAAAGACCCATAGCTTATTTAATCTCTTCTGTAAAAACCAGTGATGTTTGGTTCCAGGTTTTGAAGATTTGAAGATGACCTCTGGTCTCCATTTTGGCTATTTTCTGAATTTGTTGGAACCATTTGGTTGTGTGTTCTTTTCATGAATTTTGTGATGTAGATAAAGTGGCAATCACCTGCAGGAAGATGAAGTGAAAGTGGCAATCATCCACAAGAAGATTTAGCCAAATTCTGGCTCGAAATCAGATATAAAGTGCAAATCTTTAACCATCCTTTTACATTTTTGGCTATTTATTGAAAACCAAATAAATAAATTTGGTGATTTTTATTTATTTTTGATTTCTGATGATTACAACCTTCAAAAATCAGTTAATTTTTTATTTTGAAGTCCACTTTTTGACGAAATTTCACCAGTAGGAAAAAAATGCTGATCTGGTATTTTTAATTCGATGTCATTTCTGGTCAGACATTAAAGTTATCCGTAAAGTCATGCGATTAGGGGGCGAGAACGGCCAGTTTCGGCATATTAGGGCATCAAACGCGTAACTGGGAATGAAATTTTACAAAATGAAATAACTGGGACCCAAACTAGTTTTTCCACCAATTTTGGTGGTAAACTGAGTTTCATCCTGTGTTTCCTTTTTCCTGAGCCCCTGCATTGCTGCTACATATAATTTCACTTCTCCTACCTGTACAATTACTGTAATTACTGTCGAACTTTGTGCATTAAATGCTGAGTTTCAGCATTTCGTACCCAGATTTAATAAATTTTCCTTACTTTGGGATACCACTGAAAAAGGGGATAGGGGGCGAAAGCAGAGGAGATGGGGGTGAAACAGAGGGTGATTGTAGAGATAACTCTATTAAGACTGTTTCCTCCCATTCCAGAATCTCTTGTTCTTGATTTTTCAAAAAACATTCCAACTGGGTTGATTCCACTTAATCACACACATTTCCAGATTGGAGATTGTGTAAGTATCAGTGTTGTACAACTGATTAGAAATGGCTACCAACCTAAAAACTACAATGTATTTGCAACCTTTTCCCAGAAAAAAATGTGCTTCTCTAAAGTTCTAGCTAGAAGAAACACTCACTTGCTTAGGAATTGGAAAAAATGTTGGGAAAGAGGAACAGAGCCCTGGTGATTATCAACATGGTTCTTAGGATTCATAACCATGGTTCTAAAAACTCAAAGATCCAATTCTCAAAAAACTGGAAAAATCAGATAACTGGCCATAAAAGTGCCAGTTCAGTGCTGGTTCTTTCATGAAAATGGTTGGTTCTTTAAGGGGGTTTGAAATAAACAGGGCTGGCAGTTCTTTGATTCTGACTTTTTTTTTCAAAGAACCAGAACCAGCAGTTCTCTGAGTCTGAAATGATATAAGAACCCAAAACTGCAGTTCTTTGTAAATTCAAATAAGTGCACAACATTGATTGGAACATGGATAAAAGATTGAGTTGTTGGCACATTCTGGTTTCAATTTGGGTTTCAACAAGAGGCTCGTTCCACGGGTTGGATCCAGGTCCATTTGCAATTTGAAGGTAGTAGGAGGTTTCATTCTCCTTTTCCCAATGTGTAGAATCTGTAATCCAAGACCCTGGGAACTGGACGTAGAACCAAAACAAAAACCAGCTAAGAACCTCTATCTGGCCCATACTGGTTATTACTAGTATTAGTGGGGTCTGCAAAGTGTTCATTTTAGGAATTTTAGTCTGTAGCCAAAGTGGTCATCTATAGGAAGATGAAGAAGATGTGCTATATCAGCTTCTGCTGGAATTAGACCTAGAACTGGATCTAGTTCCAAAGGGAACTTCTTTTCTTGAAAAAAACACTGGAACCACAGGTTTCCTAAGAGACCATGAAAGAGTTGATAAAATTAGAAAACAAAAGAAACCTCTAGTTTTCTGTACATGTGATGCACCCCTATAAATGAAAAGAATAGAACTTCTTTGGACCAGTGTTGTGTGCTTCTTTGTTTTTTCAAATAACCATCAGTTTTGGGTATTTTCAGAAACATGAAAAATCTGTCAGTTCTCAATATTTCAAAAACATCAGAATCAAAGAACCAGCCACTTCCAAGTATTTCAAAAACAGCAAAATCCAACAACTGCCAGTTCTGGGTATTTCAAAACCCTCAATGAACCAGTGGTTCTTTTTTTACTTTTAAAGTTTTTGTTGAGTTGGTTCTGTTGGGGTTTCAGAAAATGGGAACAATTGGTTATGTTCATATATAACCAGTCTGATAACTGCAAAGAATAGATGTTGCTTGAAACAACCGGCCACAATGAACCAGCACCCACCAGCGCACCATGAAGGATGAATGATAAGTAGTCAGGAAACAGTTCTCTGTTGGGTTTCAGTTGCCTAGCTAACCATGGTGATTAGCTCAGTTTTTTTTTTCTCTACATACTAACAACTCACAAGCAGGTTGTTAGTAGGTAGGTAGTAAAACCAGCCCTTGGCTATGTATAAACCATCTACTTAACTACTAGTTACCTATTTTCTTACTTAACTACCTATATGTGAGACCTATTTCCTACAGAATTGGTTACCAAGGTGAAACCAAATATTAACTCAGTTGAGGTTCATCCACAACTGAGTAATAACAGGCATCCAGTGGATGGTGTGCTGGTGGGTGCTGGTTCAATGTGGCCCACCCAACATTGCCTTCGACCTCCACAATCACTTTGCAAACTAAATCATAACAAAAGAATAGTTCACTTCTAGTGTTTTGTCCATGTAACCAACCCATGCAAGCAAAAAGAATTACTCTATTTTTGGACCTCCGCCACCAGCTTGCAAACTAAAACCAAAACAAAAGTTTGCCTTTAGTGTTCATTCCATGTGGCTCACCTATGTAAGTGAAGAGTAGAACTACTTTTGGATCCACAACCAGCTTGCAAACTAAAACCAAAACAAAAGTTTGCCTTTAGTGTTCATTCCATGTGGCTCACCTATGTAACTGAAGAATAGAACTACTTTTGGACCTCTGCAACCAGCTTGCAAACTAAACCAAAACAAAAGTTTGCCTTTAGTGTTCACTACATGTGGCTCATCTATGTAAGTGAAGAATAGAACTACTTCTGGACCTTCACAACCACCATGCAAACTCAACCAAAACAAAAGAAAAGTTTGTCATGACACAAAAAAAATCCACCCATGACCCAAAATAGAAAAAAAAACACCCACAAACCTCCAAACCCAAAATAGGAAAGAAAAAAATTCACATCCCCCACCCCCCTCTTTCAAAAGCAAAAAAAACCTAAGCCTCTAGGGTGAATTCTGCACCTCCTCATTGGTTGTGCAAGATTTCGATTCTTAAACTTGTTAGCAATCATTTTCGCCCCACACTAATGCCAGAGACGCTAATTGGGGTACATAGTTTCAGAACTAAACCTGAAACTAAACCACACCATACATTCCATAAAGTTTTTAAAAATAGCTAGGACTAAAACCATAAAGTATCATGAGAAATTTTGTCATGTATTTGGAAGGTACCTCATATCAGTTTATATCTCTCTCTCTCCTAAAAAATGGGTGGGATATTAGGCCTACTCCATGAAGAGAGCTAGAGAAATTATGTTTATTCATAGGTGTAAGATCCTTCCCACTCTTAAGGAGTAGATGTAAGAACCATCCATGATGGGTGGATTATAAAATGACGGATAAATATTTATTGATTATTCAACTTGGCTTATCCACTTACTTGTCAGTTCACAAAATTTTCAAATAAGTGGTTTTGGTATATAATCATAGTTTTTGAAAACATTCAAAAAGTCAAAGAATGGGCTAAAGAACAGTCGATTCTTTGTCAGTTCTTTCATGAAAACTGTCAGTTTTTGAAGTTTTGAAACAACCAGAACTGACAGTTCTTTGATTCTGAATTTTTTTCAAAGAACTAGAATTGACAGTTCTTTGATTCTGAAATATTTAAAGAACCAGAACTCATGATTATTTTTGAATTCAAAGAACCACCAAACACTGGTAAGAACTCTTCCCCCCCCCCCTTCCCCTGCGTCATGACCCTGCGTCATGGTAGAACTAAGTTTAGGTTCGTGGAAATTTGGCTTGTGCTTATGTGTAGGGTAATGCCTGAGGCTGCAAGCTATACTGAGCATAAATCACTGGATGGATTTTTTTAAAAAACTTCTTGTAAGACCCAATGGGTATCAACAAATACCCAAGCTATCATGAAAAAAAAAGAAAATGATGAAATGCTCACAAGAGCAAACATTATATTTTTTGAAATGCCCTTCTCATCAATTTTATTTTATGCTAACATCACAACACCATATCAATGATTGGATCAACATTTGGTGAACACTTAATTTTGAATACATCGTTAAAATGTAATAAAATCACAGATACATGAAAGGAGCAAGTTTGTGATGAAAGGTTCCTTTCAAGATTAGCAAAGACCAAAACTCAAGATTCCTGTTAAAACCAACAACCAGACACAACAGTAATAATAACCTAAGGTTGACCATCCAGTCTTTCTACCTCCTAGTATGGATACAGTATCCTTTCTTTTGTTGGATTCAATTGAACTGCCTGCCTACTGTGATCACAGAACTTGCACATTGCAGATCTTTCAATTAGATGGAGGCATCCTGTCTTCTACCTATTTGTCTAGACTATGTAACCACCCACCTCTGCAGAGAGATTTCATTGGGTAAATAATGTGGGAGGAGGGAGGGAGGAAGCGAACTTGGATTATGTAACCCAGCACCTACCAGTTCACCTATGTAACTGGATCATGGTGCATTAACACTTGATGTTAAGTCACTCTGTTAAATGAAAATCTAGGTAGCATCCTAGGTAGCACCAAATGTTAAATGAGCGATATTAGCTTAATCTTAAGTGAATGTTAACTTAACATAAAATGTTCATGGTAAGTAGGTGTAAGTACTACATGACTAGCATGGTGTTAAGGGACTTAACACTAGAGTCCCTAACACCAAGTGTGAATGCACCTTTAATGTATCATAGATAAATAGGTAGGTAATAGAAGTGGTCACTATGTATGTTGTATGCAGGTAAGCAACTTGATGGCTGCTAGGTGCGAAGATGCATGCATGTCAATGGTTAGAACATAACCAGTTGTTGAGGGGTATCTCGCATCGGAATTGGCTGACTCGATGCAGGTTATAACTCGTAACCCATGTCCAGTTTGCCGGGAGCGTGCCCAATTGGTGGGACTTCCATAACTGATACACACATACATTCACAGGAATGCATTCCATTTGCTTGATTTCTATTGCATCCGGTGGAAGAGGAGCATGCATGTGCATTATGCCCACTCACCAACCAGTTATGTATTGTAACCAACTCGAGCTGCTTGGTTATCACCCATAATCTTGTCACTCTTACAGGGGCTCAATTATATGAGATAGATAACCTGGCAGATCTCGCCAGTTACCTAGTCTATACCCAACCATCTTGGTTAGCTATGAGACATGAATACAATGAAAAAGTGTTTATTGTTCACATGACATCCATCGTGTATGGTGGTTTGGTGGGTGCTGGTTCACTCTGGCCCACAAACAGGGGATTCAAAGCTAGACCACTTTTCAGTTATGACTACATTTTTAAAATAGAAAATATTCAATAGATTGCCTTTGCATGAAGAATGGAGGTAATTTGACAATGGAGGGGCATTCAGGGCTTCAATGACACCTGCATGTGATCACTTTGCACAGAAGAGTTTGCTCCAGAAAGGAGTCCCAGACATTGCAGGGCAACAGACCTTTTGGCCTTTTCCTAGCAAGGTGTGATTGATAATAGCATTGAGTCTGTCTCCCTGACGCCACCATCCTCACTTATTTCTTGGCAGAGCAAGGTACTTGAGAGTGTCTTGGACTCTGGAGCCCTTTATGAATTCTGTGTCTGTTGAAGCAGTCTAATAATACCCAGAAACACACAAATTATCCATTTTGCAGTCAAACATCTATATTTGAGAGTCTACACTAGGGGCCAAGAGAGGGTGTAGGGTTTACTCCTTCCTAGTCTGGACTCTCTTCTTGACTCTCTAGTACAGAGTCCAGACGACTCTTGATTCCTCCTCACCAGATGAAACAATTTCAATGACCTAAAAGTCAAGCATGTGCAATTCAGAGCAATTTCTAGAGGAGATTTTGTGTAGGATGGAGAATACTGAATGCTAGGTGGGATCTGAAGGATCAGTTCTCACTGGGTTTCATGAAAGAACCAGCAAAGATTCTACAGCTTTCTAGGCAGTTATTTGACTTTTAAAAACAATTGAGGATCACAGTTACATGTAATAACCAATGTTGGCCAGTTCTCACAAGGAGAATTGATTGGTATCACCAAAGATGATAATTGTTTTGAGAATTCAGTTGACAGTTCTCACCCAAGTGAGAACTGAATCCAGTGAGAATCGGTTATCATATAAATTTTTTGAAGAACGAGGTCAATTCTATGAGAGAATCAAAACCCAGTTATCATGCAGTAAGTAGATCAGGTCAGTTTAGGGTTTAGGTTAGTGGTTAGATTAGGTTAGTTTGTAGGCACTAGCATCCATTGTATAAAAACCCCTTTTGAGTTAGTCATTTTTAATCAAAGTTGTTTTGTGTTGCTTCTTGTGTTGATCTTTTGAGTTGTTCTTTGTGTTGATTTTTTACATTGCTCTTTGTTTTGTTCCTTTGCATTGTTCCCTTGTGTTTTTTTTTTGTTGTTCATTTGCATTGTTGATGCTATCAATTCATTGCATTGCTTCTAATGTTGTTGGTTAGTCATGTTGTTGTTTTATCGTGTTGTTTTTGTTATTGCTAGTTCATCATATTGTTGCATGTTCATTGCATTACTTTTCCTATTGCTAGTTTGTTATTTGTTGTAAGTTTGTTGCATTGTTGCTACTATTAATGGTTCATTATGTTGTTTGTTTTGTTATTAGTCCTTCTATTGGTTCATTGCGTTGCTATCCTATTATTGTTAATTTGTTGTGTTGTTAATCTTGTTATTGGTTCATTGTGTTGTTGATAGTGTTGTTAGTTTGTCATGTTCTTCATTGTGTTGTTGATGGTGTTGTTAGTTTCTCATGTTCCTAATTGTGTTGTTAATGTTGCTTGTGGTTCATTGTGTCATTCTTAAATACATGTTTGAACCCCTTGTTATTAATCCTTTGCATTGTTCATTGTTATTCCCATTACAAGTGTTTTGGTGAGGTACTACCCCTATTGCCATCACTTTGTAGGTGGCAAATTGGTGGTCCTTCACGTTGTTATAAGCCTCATGCTACTAGGTACCCACCATCACCACATAACCTTTTGGGTGTTATTGTTGGTTTGTCACATTGTCAATGTTGTTATTAAGTCATTGTGTTGCTTGTGCCATGGTGAGGTACTACCCCCTCCCATTGTGTAGGTGGTGGAGCTCCTTTGCGACTGGAAAGAAAAGAAAGAAATTGCATATGCCTATAAAATACATTTAACATTTGCATATGCTTGTGAAAAAAATTGAGGATAATTTTGAATCATTTATAATTCTTTTTGTAAATGCTTGTATTTTAGGTTGCAATGTAGGTTTTGGTCTTTTGATTTATCATACATTTATTTGGTTTTTTTTCTCCATCTCAAATCTTAGGTTGAAATTTTTTCAATCTTCTAAAAATGAAAAGATTATAAATGAAAATACATGTGAAGTGTTTATGAATAATGTAATGGGAAAAAATATGAAATAAACCCTAGTTTTCAAATTGAAAGTAATCAAAACACAAAAAATGGAAAAAAAAAAAAAAATAATAAGAAAATTGCATGTTCTAAGAATAATGTGGAAGTCACATGGTAGAAACTCTTTATTTTGAGTTTTTTTTGTGTGAATGATAAGAAGGATGTTGATGTGAAATGCCCACAAACTATGAGATGTATTCTTTGTTATAGTAGTTTAGTTTTATTTTGTAACCTTAAAACCGAAGCAAAAAAAGGTCTAATCATACATAGTACAACAAATGGAATAGTAACATTGAAAAAACATGTGAATGTAGACCATTCTATTATTGTAAAAATATTTGAGGAGGAACTAAATAGTCCATTGAGAGGAGAAAGGTGGAGAAACAATGCAAAAAAAATCAAAAAATTCAAACTAAACATTTGTATGTTTTACCAACTTATTTGGTAAAGTTTAATTCTACAATAATGAGTTTTGGTCTTTAGATGTGATAAGGAACACATGATATATTTGCCTTTGTGATTAACTTTTTAAGAATTGATTGACAAGCAAAACATGTTATTCTTGGTCTTTTTGAAATTTCACATATTTTTCCAAAAAAATTGGCCAAAAAATTGATTGAGGTAAAAAATGTAGTTTGAGAAAACATTATTGTTGATGTAAAAGATGAAGGTTTTAATTTGAACATGATGAATTCTACATTAATAACAATTGTAAATTATGACATTTTAGGTTTGGAAAAAAGTTATCAAGGCATTTGATTTGGGCATACATTTTTTAAGGCTATCAATATGTTACAATAGATGAAATTTTTTATAAAAACTTGACACATGTTTCTATTAAGAGTGCACAAGGAGATTTACAAAAATGCATATTGGCTAAAAAATTCTTGGAAATGTCAACAAAGGTGGAACAAAACATGTGTTGAATCTAGTTTGGCCCTAATGAAATTGAATACATTAGTGAAGACAAGGTAAATTGACGCGCTCCCAAGTCCCTAGTTAGACTCAAGTTGGGTTTAAGTTACTCTCACAACAGAATTTTGAGGAACTTGGGGCACGCTCCCAGCTCTCAACACTATAAGGGGTAGAGGGGCATGCTGAAGCTCCGAAATAGGATTAGGAAGAGTGACAAGTTATTCATGTACTTGAACCTGCATCAAACCAACTAACAAGTTGGTTGGATCACCTTCTGCAGCACCCTTGGTGCTAGGACAAGCCACAAGCAACTTTGGACTCACTTGATTCACCACAGCCTGGACTTGGGGGAAGCCATCACCTTCCCCCATATAGTATACTATGTGCCTCTCCATGGCACCCGCATCTGAATGGCTTTTTGTCTTGGGACTCTCAAGGAGGAATCCCGAAATTGTCCTGGTTTGGACTCTTGGGACTTTGAGCGATCATAACTCTTTGTTCAGACCTCCGATTGGGATGAAGTCTAAAGCAAACTTGTAGCTCTCCTTGAGAGCTTTCCAACGGTGTATCACACTTCACCTGCATGCATTGGAGTCGGGCCAATTTGATTCCCGGCCCTTCTTTTTGCCATAACTTGTGTTATAAATGTCCAAATGGCCCATGTGAGGCCATTTTCGACATCTACACTTCAATAATTTTCCAATGATATAAAAAACATTCCAATGTGAGATGTTTTGACCCCTGCAATTGAACTCTGAAGTTTTAGGAGTCCCGGAAAACTCCCAAGTCCCAAATTCAAGAGTGTGAATTTCGTCCTCACATTCTTTCTAAGTAGGGTTGTGACATAAATTCTCTATTTAATGTATTGTTGCAATGAGAAATATATATGAAACAATATGTACATGTAGATTTGTAAGCAAAATTATCTTTTTTCAAAAGGCATTGCAATTTCAAAAAGCAATTGTTCTTTTATAGTAGACATATTGCTATTAAAATGACTACACTAGTCTTTCCTCCTTTGACATGGCACATCTCTCAAATCATTATTGATGTCATTTCCCTTGTCATGTTTATTTGTGTTTTTAATCAATCTAGAGGTCAGTGGGTGTTTAGTGATGCTTTAAATTTTGCCATTTCCACTTGTTTGAAATTGAAAGAAGAATTTGAAATTTCAAGTTCTTTTGATATTTTATGGAAGAGGGGTCCATTATTATTCTTGATTTAGGTCTTTTGACCTTTATCATCCAAAAAAAGGTTTGTTTTGTTTTTAGATTTTTAAATTTTTTGAAAAAGTATGAGGAAAATAAAGCTCATAACATGTTTTTTTGTATGTTAGATCTTAGGTTCAAAAACTTACATTTGGTGTCCTCATTTATTGGCTATTGTTGAAAAATATGATAGAAACACATTATATCCCATGTTATCTGAAAATGCCACTATTGATCAAGATGTTGATGAAGATTGCACTTTGAACATTTTTGAAATGATAGCAAGCACAAATGAACCAATAAAGGAATTTGTCAATAGAGAACTTCTAATTTTTAAAAGGTTTCAAATGGATGCAAAAAATATCAAATGTCCTCTTTAATGGTGAGAGAAACATGAATCTATGTTTAGTACATGTGGATTCCTTGCTTGTTAGATCTTAAGCATTGTTAGTTCACAAATTGAGATTGAAAGGATTTTTTCTTTGGTGGGAATATTTACTAAAAAAATAATTAATTTTTGTGAGCAAATGACCCAATGACCCTAAGATCTAGATTAGTTGTGAACCTTTTTTAATTTAATAAAGTTAATTGAAGCTAATTCAAAGTTAGAGAAGGAGTTTGAAGAAGAGTTAAGAAAATTTGAAAGAACATTTGAAAAGATGAGATCTTGATAATATAATTTATTTTTAAAAATGTAACATTTTAATCATTCTTTAGACAGGTTTGTTTTTATTTTTAATTATTTTTTAATTAAATTTTCTTAGAAGAATGAATATAAATTTGAGATCCAGATTGTGAAAACTAGATATGAAAACCCATTGTTATCACATTTGTGAGAATCACTTTGTTTAAGAACCAGCTTGATTAAATGTTTAAAAAATTGATACCTTGATCAATTATCGTAAATCTAAATTTAAAAAAAAAAAAACAGGGTCAGTTCTCTGAAGTGTTGGGAAGAACCAAAACTGATGGTTCTCATAAAAAGGCCGAGAACCACCCAACACTGGTAATAACCTGGGCATTTGATTTTTTGATGACAGTGATTATCAATGTTGATACCCAGATTGACACCCAGTAGGGGTTTGGTGCAATTTCTAATACCCTCTCCCACTCTGAATATATCCTGAAATTCTTCAGTAAAGAAGATAAATTTGACACAAATAGGAAAAATGGAGGTGCCATCCCCTTTTGAGGCAGAAAAGTTTCTGAGGACAAGGTGGCATTCAATTACAGTAGAAAAATATACTGCAAACGAGGGTGGAAGCTCAAATTCCCTGGGCCCAACAGAAACAGAGGAACTCTCTCTACCCTTGCCCTGCCCCTACATAAAACATTGACCTAATTTAGAAAGGACCCCTGGGTAGGACCTTAATGAAAGTAAGGTCCTACCCATGATGCCTAAATGTACTCCAAACTGGGGATGAAATCAAAAGCCAAGGTGAAAGCAGTACACAAGAAAACAAGAGGAGATGAAATTATGGATTTTCTCACCTTAATTGGGCCTCCCAGGAGCTTCACCCCCAATTCTGGATTTGCCTTTCTTGCATCCTCTTCTCGTATTCTTCTCTTTTTTTCTCATGTCCTTCATTAAATCAAGTCTTGTCAGGATAAAATCTTGCAAATCTTGTGAATTGATACACAATTTCATGAAAGGGCTGGTGTAAGTTTGAGTGAAAATCAAAATGCATGTCATGGGTAGGTACAATTTGAATGGGCAAATGTATTCCAACAATTGAAAGTATCAATTTCGGAACTATCAATTTATAAACAGTAAAAAACTAATTAAGCCCTTTATTGCTTCTAGAAATGATTACTTCCAATGTAATAATTAGATACCTTATTTTGATTTTATGCCATTTTTGTAAAAATGTAAGTGACTCCTTTGTTGTTTTAAGAATATTCCTAATAACTAGTGGTTACAGTTTCGAGAATTCTCTTCCTAACTTGTTATTATCTTCCTTGTAACCCAAGACTATTGGCTAGTATGTGGAATAGTTTCAAAACCCTGGACAACTTAACCCATGGTTATAGAATTTCCTTATTACCATGTCAAGGTTTTCCTAAAGTTTTTGACAATATGTTATACCACAAATAATGGCCAGCCTTTGTAATATGGCCTTTTTGTGATGACTGTGGGGATGGAACTCTAATTCACAATGAATTTCTTACTAGAGTTTGTAAGTTAGTAGATTATGCTTTTTGAGTGCCAGCCCACTTATCTCAATGCCACATCTGATATTTACAATTTTGATAGACAATGTGCTTCATTCTATTCAAGTCAATTGCATTATCATATATTATATTTTAAGTATTATTCATTTATTCAAATTTGAACTTGATTTCTTGCCCCCCAAGATGATTGGGGGAAAGAAAAGAAAATAAATTCCATTTCAAACTGAAAACAAAATTCAAAGAAATCTTTTCAAAACATCATTTTATGGAAGGTAAAGTCTGGCTTGGGCAGTACCACCCTGCTTAGAAAGCTGGGGTTCTACTCCACAGTTGCTTCTGGGAGTAAAGTACCTAGCCTACTTGCTTCTACTAGCACCAGGAAAAATGGTTGTCAGTTATTCTTGCTCCTTGGATCAAACTTTCTAAGGGTGTCAAAGGTTTGCAGTTTTGCTAATAATTTGGTTCCCCCATAGAATTCCCAAAAAAACAAGTTGTGCTCGGGTTACATGCACAAAGAGTTTATTTTTCCAGCACATATATAGAGTGTGGGAAAATAAGAATGTGATTCCAAAATGAATGAGCTAAACCATGACCAGAAACAAACAAACAAACAAAGAAGATAGTCAGGAAAATTGCAATGGTTATTGATTCATGACCCCAAAAATTATGGAGCATTTTATGAGTTAATAATAATGGCAAAAATGAACTGTCTAAAAGAACTCTGAACTGGACCATATTATTATTATGACAAGTCTAGTAATGCCAGGTTATATAGCATAAAACCAAGTTACCAATGAGTGAGTCTCTTCTACTTACTTAACACATTGCTAATATCAATTTGATACGACACATGGAGTTACATGTCCATTCCTAATAGGTATACTGATCTTTTTCTGGGTGGCTAAATTTCAGACCCAGTTGGTGGAAAAAAAAAAAAAAAAAAATCATAAAAT
>Ga0116227_10000606_pt1 | contig 71662 bp, 46 predicted proteins | sample S1TSphgellanicum_FD_89693 | JGI IMG/M metagenome (GOLD analysis project Ga0116227, IMG submission 89693) | Host-associated microbial communities from peat moss isolated from Minnesota, USA - S1T2_Fb - Sphagnum magellanicum MG | ecosystem: Host-associated > Plants > Peat moss > Unclassified... | reverse complement strand
GAGAATGTTATGGAAGCCCAAAGAAGCAAGAATTTTAACGAATTTTATAGATCAACCAGTGTAATTTGGTAAACATTCGCGGGTCAAGAATGTTTTGACAAGGTGCTAAATGAAGAATTTTAATGTGCAAAATGAAGAATGTCATAGCTATGGTTTATTATAATTTATCATCAAGCAATGACATTTGTAATGAAGGAAATGTTGGTCATATGCCCATATAATTAATGATTTTTCAAGTTTATTTTAAAATTATTTTATACTAAAACTACTAATGAAAATATCACAAATTTGATTTATCATGAAGTCATGGAAGGTTTTTTTCTATTCAATAGAAATTCATGCAAACGTTTTTTCATATATTTATGATAGGGAAATTTGGATTTTCAAACAAGCCATCGTCCTTATATAGATTATCAAAAACCATTCATTTTGTCACAAGACACGCACAAAGTTATTTTAATCTATTTTTTCATATTATGTATGCAATCAACAATGACCAAATGGCATTTTTCATTTATAATGTCATGTAAAATTCATAAATACTTATTCAACTTTGTTGAATACTGATTTTATGAGACAAAAAAATGTTAAATGTGGATTTCAAAGATAATATTAATTGCAAGTATATGTTGTTACCCATTATTTGATCACTTTTCTTTTGTATTAATGCATCTTCAAATATTTTAATATGTAAGTTTTAAATGTTTAATTTATCTTTTCTTTTGAAAGATAAATACCCATGTCATTTAAAACATGTAGAAGTATAAATTGATATCATATGGCTTGTGCTATATAATGACGATGTGAGGATATTCACAATTAGGGTACCCAAAAGGATTGTCTAACCAAAAAAATATTGCACAGACAATTTTCAGTTTTTAAAATATTTATTATCTATAATAAATATTATAATTATTATAATATAAACGATAATTATTATAGTGGATTGTTGTATGAACATAACTAAAATGGTATCATCTTAAATAAATACAAAAAAATAAGAATAAATTTGATACAATATACATGTCTTTTTCAATCATTTTAAATATTTCAGATCCTTGTTTTAACTACAATGTTCATTTTAAAGGAATAAAAGAGGAATGCATAAAATAGTGAAAAATTTTAATTTAATTTTGTTTCATGGAGAAACAATGTTTGCATCTATGTTTGCCAATGTTCATTAAATGTATTTGATTAGATCATACATGGTACAAGAATTTTGAAGGTTACATCATTCATTCCAAAGGGGTGCAAAGAAAAAAACCATTTCTTTTGGCCATTTGGTACACTAACTATGAATATGCCCATATGATCATAAAATTTAATCTGATGATTAAAAAATGTATCAAAATAGATTTTTAGCCAAAAAGAAAATTACATAGGAAGAATAATGAAGAGAATATTACATCCTTTCTTTTTTGGTACACTAGTTTTTTTAATCATTTCTTTTCACATAATGCACAAATAATGTGGTGAACATCATTTTTGTGTAACATTTTAAGTGAGTGAAAACCATAATGAAAAAGAAGAAAATGTGCATCCCCAAACATAAAGAACTCATAACAAAAGAATGCTCCATTAAAAAAAAAATCTACTTGATAAAAACACAATTTTAATATCCTTTGTCAACCTATATTCTTGTTTTATGTTCAAAACACATTTTCATTAGATCATTACCAATTCATAATGTGCTTCCACATTTGTTCCCTCTTGCCCTTGAATTCTCACAAATAAATCTTTACATAATTGTAAGAAATCACAAAAATTTGCACCATTTATGATCTATGAAACAAATTTTTTTTAAGTACCATGAATAATATCAAAACAACTCCATCATGGTTTCCAATTGCTAAATGCAATGCAAAAGCATTTTTCCATTCATAGCTTTTGCATTGACATTGATTCCTTTGTTAATAATCTTTTGAACAATGTTAGCATTTAATATCTATTTAATTTGTTCCATACTAAAATGTTAATTTCAAACTTAACTCAACCTAGACAGTGGGAGCAAGGCCATTTAATGGCCACCAAATTCAAGTAATTTTCAATAAGCTTGCCACATGATCATTGCTAGTTATTTTAATCATTTGTAATGTTATGTCTTGTATTAGGTTATAGGATTGTCATTTGTTTAAGGTGTATTGTGTTTGGCATAAGCCTATACCACAAAAATCCTTGCAAAAAATATACCCCATCAAAAAATCATCAATATAAAACCTTTCCACATAAATCTTTTATGTAACATAGATATTTGCATGCAAAAAGACAATGAAATCACAAACCAACTCCAAAACTAATCACTTTGTATAAAATATTTGTATTAAAACACTTTTATACATGTTTTGTAATGCAATGGAACATCAACCACTTAGTGATCACTAGGTGCTACTTATCAAAACTAGACCTTTCAATATATGAAAACATTAAAAAATAACACAAGTTGTATATACAATGAAAGGAGTTATGAGTAAAAGGGCTAGTGGGCAATAAGTTGTCATTCTATACCAAATAAATTAAAATAGTGTAAAATGATTTGGATACACAAAAGTCCCAAATAATATGATATAATCAACATATTAAAACATGCATAAACAAATATAAATAACCAATGATACTTTTCACAAAAACCAAACAACCATCAAATTTCATTTACAAATTAAATGAACATAACTTAAAATAGGAACTACACACTAGCTGTTTCATTAGCTATATCAAGATTTTGTTCAAGGTCTTGGTTACATGAATAACATTAATTGTTATAATGTTATTCATCATGACATGACTTTTAGTAGGAAATGGAAATAGGATGGATGAGATGTCAACCCATTGTTTTAGATTTGTTAAATTACATTTTCATTTGCTCAACCAACAATCTTGGCACAATTATCTATGATTCCTTATTCCTTTTTTCAATGGCACCTACATGGAATATGAATATGTTTAAAAAATTTAGACTGTTCACACCTTTCACAACATCATTTTTTTCCCTTCCAATCCACACATGATATAATTTTGCATCTATAGGGCTCACCATAATGAAATATCCAAGGCCCAAGTTTCGAAAGGGAATGCAAGTAATTGTCTTCAATGATGGCCACATGTTTTAATTATGACCATAATATGAAACAATAATTCGATCTTTGAAATCAACATCAACAATTGTGAGGATGGCACCTCGCACATGGTTATATATTCAATTGCTTGAAGACTAGAAACCTTCAAAGAATGTTGAATTTTAAGGTGGTAGATGTTTTTTTAGTTTTCCATGTATGGAACAAACTTTATAACATACAAGTGTCATCTTTACATACCTTTAACTTCCAAAACTCCACATACTTAGAAAACCGAACATAATAGTTTTTTTTTTTTTCAATTGGCCTAGATAGATCATCCTCCCATATGGGGTGGAAAAGAACATGATTTGGAAGTCTAATAAGTAACTTTGAATGACCAAAATCATTTGCTTACCACAACCGAATTGGGGTCCATCCTTCAAACTCCATAAGGCATTAGTAGAGACATTTTGTATTACACAACAAGTCACCTAGTTGAATCCACAAAAAAATAAATAAATAAATAAATAAATAAAAAATAAATAAAATTGCATGTCAATATGCTACATTAAGGCTTTTTGGTGCATCCAAACATCCTTTGACCTAAGTTTTGAAATCCAAAATTTCTTGGATAAGTTGAGGAATCAAAAGACAATCTTATGAAATCATGAACATTTCCATCAAGTCACCAAGACATAATTATCATGTTCTTTCAAAATTTTGAACAAATATCCAAAATTTCCATCTATGTCCTTGTGGGTGTGCCCAACGACTAGAAATTTTAATTGAACTTCTTTGAACGTTAATTTTCTTGTAGTTAGGAGAGATAGGAATGCAAGTGAGTGATGATTTTTATTATCCTTCATGTAGTTGTCCATTTAAAAAAGAAGCTTTCTAAGTAATGGCTTGGCATCAATGAACCTTTCTAGAACCCTAAATGCAAGCAAACAACAAAAAAATGAAACATCCACTTAAAAATAATCAGTTTACACATCTACTCAAACTCCAACAAAACATTTAAAACTAGTTGAATTTATATTAGAGAAAAAACAAATCTTAATTGAGTTACTAGATGGAAAATTGGAGATCTTGCCTTGTTTTGTACACATGGCACCTATGGTAGATACATGCTATGCCATTTAGGTTAATGTTCATGTTTCAATACTCCCATGCAATTTGGAAGTATAGTGATATTGGATAAGAGATCAATCTATTAAGAGTGAAAGAGGTGGAACCCCAACAACATCTACAAATGTCAAATAGTTCAAGTGATGATCAAAACAAAGCTAATAGTCAAGAAGAGTCTAACCTTTTCTGTTACTAGCTAGTTCAAAAGGGGTGTTGCAATAATCACAATGTACAAGTTCACAAATGTGACAAGAGGAAAACAACTTCAAACCCAACATAGTGGAAACGTGTTGCACCACAAGGTTTGTGCTCCAAGTCAAATGTAGTACACGTTATGGAAACCCTAATGAATAAGACAAATTAGTGTCTTTCCGACATGATGGTTTCATGTTAAAGTTTTTGGAGCAGTCATTTCCTGAAGACAATTCTTGGCTTGGAGTTTTTGAAAACAATTTGGTAACCGAATGTATTTTAGTAAGTTTCAACATTCATGCCCTTGTCCTTTTTGTTGAAACTTGCATAATACAAAACCCTTTCTCATGCCAATGAAGTGGGGAATTATAGCCATAATTCCCAGAAGGACTAATCAATTCCAACAACAATGGAAAACAAATAATTGTAGGCATTAACAAAGAAACATGAGGAGCTACAAACAAAGTTGGTAAAGGTTATATTATTTCAACAACAATGGGCACCACAAACTTGTAGGCATTGAAGTAGTTAAAAGAGTTGCAGAATTCTTGGAAGTAGTATTGGGTTTCAACTTTAAAGCCTAAAACAACTTCATAGGCATTGACAAAGAAATGAGGAGCTTTAACCAAAGTTGGTCCTAGGATTATTCAATTTGAACAACCCTAAAACAAGTTCTTGTGGATATTAACAGACATTCATGTCTTGAATTCAATTTTGTCATGGAAGTAATTAAAGAAAGTTTATACCTTCATTCAAGTTGCAACAAACTTGGTGATGGGAGGTTAAAAAATGCAAGATGAAGTACTTCATATTTGCCACACAAGGGACAAAGAAATAGGCTTCAACTTGTCATTGTTGAAAGATTTGTACCTACAACCATTAGCATCAAAGGTAGTGAAGTAGAATGCAATGGAGCTAGCAAAAGAAGGTGAGTAAGAAATTAATTGACATAACAACACATTTGAGGCACCTTGCAAAAGAGTTAATATGCATAGTAATGCAATTGAGGCACCTAAGTGATTTCCCTTCAATCCCTAGAAATGGACCTATCCAATTTCCTTTGATCCTAACAAATAAAATCGTGCAAATTTGGCAATAACTAGGTTCATTTTAGTAAGGAGGAGTGAGACCTTCAACAATTACATTCCTTGTTTAGGACTTGTGAAGGCATCACTAGTCGCGAAGGAGAAAATGATGTTGTGAAGCTTTAAATGTGGTCTGAATGCGCCCTTTAGAGTTTGGACCATGTTCACAACCTCCCACCTTTCATATCACACTCCATCCAACGACCACTACCATCAATAGAAAATTAAATAGACAACTACATGTGGTCGAGTCAAAATTTGGATGTATTTTCTTCATTCCAAAATACTTACACCTTACTTGATACTTTGTTTCCCCTTGCTTTTAGCCTAGGCCTTGGATAATCCAAAGGTGGTGAATTAGAAAATGAATAATCATGAGGCCTATAGGCCCTAGTTGGGCATTTCTTGCAATGTGAACAATTAATTTTAAAGAATCACAACCCTTTCAAAGTATGTTTTCATTTTGCTATGTCATCAAATATTCAAAAGATATTTTTCTCTATGCACATAAATTGTAATTAAAAATTGTAAATTAGTAATGGATATCTTTAATTATTTCCTAATGCATACTTGGATTGGAATTATTGAATTTCAATTCCTAAATGTAGAAAACCAATACTTTATAGCAAATGTGACAAGTACACAATGTTGCAAAATATCATGAAAATACATTATACATAATTTTAAACTCTTAAAAACATGCCCATGTCATATTTCATACATCCATATAATTTTAAAATTCAACATCCAAAAAAAAGATGTACTTTTAAGCTTGCCTTTCATGAATGTCCAATTTCTGCATGCTTAGGATTACTTGTTTGGCATACTTTACCATGCTTGAGCCCCCACGAATTGTCAAAGTGAATGCTTGTTTGGTCAAGAACATGAAATTTGTCTTGAGATCTTCCAAGGCTCCTTGATAGTCTTTCAACATCTTTTTGACCTGTCCATGAGCTATCAAAGTGAATGCATTGTTTGGTCAAGAACATGAATTTTGTCTTGAGATCTTCCAAGGCTCCTTGATAGTCTTTCAACATCTTTTTGACCTGTCCACGAGCTATCAAAGTGAATGCATTGTTTGGTCAAAAACATGAAATTTGTTTTAAGGTCTTCCAAGGTTCCTTGATAGTCTTTCAACAACTTTTTGACCTATCCATGAGCTATCAAAGTGAATTCATTGTTTGGTTCAAGGACATGAACTTTGTTAAGGTCCTCCAAGGCCCATTGATATTCTTTCAACGCCCTTTTGACATCTCCATGAATTGTCAAAGTGAATGCATTATTTGGTTCAAGAACATGAGCTTAGTCAAGGTCTTCCAAGGCTCCTTGATAGTCTTCCAACATTTTTTGACATTTCCACGAATTATCAAAGTGAATCCATTGTTTGGGTCAAGAACATGAGTTTTGTCAAGGTTTTCCAAAGCTCTTTCATAGTCTTTCAATGGCCATTTGACTTGTTCACGAGTTGTTGAAGTGAATGCATTGTTTGGGTCAAAAACATGAGCATTGTCAAGGTCTTCCAAGGTTCTTTCATAGTCTTCCAACATTTTTTTGACATCTCCATGAGTTGTTAAAGTGAATGCATTGTTTGGGTCAAAAGCACGAGCTTTGTCATGGAACATCCTTTTGACTTGTCCATGGGTTGTCAAAGTGAATGCATTGTTTGGTTCAAAAACATGAGCTTTGTCAAGGTCTTCCAAGGCTCTTTGATGACCTTTCAACGCCCCTTTGACCTCTCCATGAATTGTCAAAATGAATGCATGATTTGGTTCAAGAACATGAGCTTTGTCAAGGTCCTTCAAGGCTCCTTGATAGTTTTCCAACATCTTTTTGGCCTATCCACAAATTGTCAAAGTGAATGCATTGTTTGGTTCAAAAACATGAGCTTTGTCAAGGTCTTCCAAGGCTCCTTGATAGTCTTCCAACATCTTTTTGGCCTATCCACAAATTGTCAAAATAAATGCAGTGTTTGGTTCAAAAACATGAGCTTTGTCAAGGTTTTCCAAGGCTCTTTGATAGTCTTTCAACACCTTGTTGACATCTCCATGAATTGTTAAAGTGAATGCATTGTTTGGTTCAAAAATATGAACTTTGTCAAGGTCTTCCAAGGCTCCTTGATAATCTTTCAACACCCTTTTGACATCTCCACGAATTTTCAAAGTGAATGCATTGTTTGGGTTAAGAACATGAGCTTTGTCAAGGTTTTATAAGGCTCCTTGAAAGTTGTTCAACTTCTTTTTGACTTGTCCATGACTTGTCAAAACAAATGCATTGTTTAGTTCAAGAACATGAGCTTTGTCAAGGGCCTCCAAGGTTTCTTGATAGTTTTGCAACATCCTTTTCACCTCTGCACACATGTTCAAAGTGATCGCATTGTTTGGTTAAAGAACATGAACCTTGTCTAGGTCTTCCAAAGCTCTTTGATAGTCATCCAACATTGTTTGACATTTCCACACCTCCTTAAAGTGAATACATTGTTTGGTTGAAGAACATGAATGTTGTCCAAGTCTTCCAAAGCTTTTTGATAATCCTTCAACATTCATAAATAACATTTCCATGGGTTTTAAAAATGAATGCATTATTTGGTTTGAAAACATGAGCCTTGTCAAGGTGGTCCAAGGTTTTAATAATGCTTTTATTTGTCACCAACATGAAAAACAACATAATGATATATAGTGCAATACATAAGATAGGAGACACGATATCTATGATAGATCTAAAGACAAAAAATTGGAATTTCCCAAAAAGCCTATGGGGTGAAAGCATAATTAAATATACACAAAAAGTAATCCAAGAAGTTGTAGTTAGATTTTTGTACGCAAATGCAAGAAAATAAAATCAAAACCTTTTCAATCACTGTCAGTCCATTGTTGTGCTAAATATTGAGATTATATGTTGTATACAAAGTTTCAAAAACTTTAGTGTACTAAAAGTAGGTCAAAAGTACTTTTTGAATTGACTATTAAAATTGTGTTAAAAAAATTTTTAAATTAAAAGATTGATATAATATTACTTTTACCTTCTAAGTTGAAAGTGCATAAGTAAAATTTAAATGGCATGAACCAAGAAAGTAAAAAATTCAATATTTCATCTAGTTATTTGCTTAGTTTGTTTAAACAACCTACAAGTAAAAAAACAAAATTTGCATTTTTGAAAAAAATATTTAAATATATTTTAAACATGTGATTTTTCAATATCATCGACATAAATTCAAAAAACATATTCATATTGATCATTGAAATAAATAATATCCTGAAATTTAATATGTTAAGGCTTAGTTAAAGGCTACTTTACATTTTTCTTGACAAGGATGTCGAAGTGTATATTTGATTGTGCTTTCACTCTATGTAACCTTATTTTCATAAAGATTTGAAATATAATTATTAGCTTATAAAATCATTACATACATAATTCTTAACATTAATGAATAGTTCACTTGCTTCACAAAGTGTCATTTGTTAGCAAACATATCATTGCATTATTGCATTTGTTCAACTCAATATGTGTAGTTGAAAGATTTGCATCCTAACTTTGTACAATGGTCTTATTACCAAAATATCTTTTCCCATTCTCTTATCATCCTTCTTGAATGTCTATATAGTCAATTTGGTCCAAACATAGATGGACGAACCATAAATTAAGATGAATAAGTTGTTGAATCATTCAAAGCATGCAGTAATTTCATAAGTTCTTGTGGTAATATTCCAATGTGAATTGAATGAAAAATTGATCATTGTCAAACAATATGATTGCAAAAGTCCATTACATGCATAATTGCATGCAAGTGGACAATTGATGTCCAACATTATTGTTGCACTACTCCATCATTTGAATGAACTATTTTCCTTGGCATTTACATTACTATAATACAAACATAGCTTGAACACATGTTTGTTGAATAATAATTAAAATTGAAGATTCCATGTTGAAAAAATAAATTCCAATATATTTTTTGTTTTCTTAAACAAAAACATTTTCTTTGAAAAAATAATTTTTGAAAATTTCAACATTCCTACAATAATTTAGTGAGTGTCACAATTGCTATGGTACTACGGTATGAGTGCGATAGTCTATATGTGCTAAATTCATGATTTTTGATGGTTTCAATATTATTTGAAATAACAATATGATATGGGTTCCATTTTTATATGACTTAAGTTTTGGAATATAACTTCGCTTAAAACCTAAAAATATCATGCTCGAGCTTTAATTACTCAATGTAGTTGAATTTTGAAACAAACTCCACTTCTTGTAATTTAGATACCTTTCAATAAGAACACAAACTAAATTTTGACACTACAAAACATATTGAGTTCAAGATGAGAGGTATTAGTGTGTGAAGCATATACTTACAAGTTTTGCAAAATTGCAAAAGAGGTGGCACTTGAATGATGTGGATAGTTTTTGTTGTCCCACTATGATAGTTGCTAACCCAATGAAATGCATGTGAGTAATGTCGCAAAGAAGAACATCAATTTAACTCACCTTAACAAAAAAATCATGGTAGACTCTTTTGCACAAATCTAAGCCATTACACAATCTTCACTCCAAGTCCATTATTCTTGATATATTACTTTCACGAACAAAAACAAAGTTTTGATGTTTTAAACATAGTATGTTTGACATAAGAGGTGAGTTGTTGTGTGAGACATGCACTTGCATGTGGCATTTGGATGATGAATATTCTTGTTGCTAATTTGAGCCACCAAGGCCTTTAAATGTATGTGAGGGGATTGATGACAGTAGCAGATGGGGTGAACCAATATTGACAAACAATTGTAGCACACTTCTCAATGCAAATATGAGCCAAGTGAGAAATGGTCTGTTAGATTTGATGTGTGTATGTAAAACGTGGAAAACTTGAAACTCAGTTATGAGAAAGTAGCTTTAGAATAAGGATGCAAGTGATCCTTGTAGGAAGGTGCATCATACATGCATACCGTATGGCAGCAAAGACAAGCAAGGCTGGTTAAAGTCTTCCCCGATACCCACTCAGACTTTTTCTCCTGTATTTATGTGATTTCACACTGTTCAAGATTCCAAGCCTTTAATAAAGTAATGTGATCCTGGCGTCTGTAATAGACCTGGAACCTCCTTTTATCAGCAAAAATTTTGGCCTTAGAAAATGGATGCAAGTGGTCCTTGATTGATGGGTGCACACTATGAGTTGGCAAGCTAGTTTGAGTCTGCCATGATACTGCACCGGAATTTTCCTCGTATATATGTAAATTTTAGATTTTTTTTCGAGCCCCAGTACACATAGATGGTGATGAAAACCATTGTCGTTTCACCTCCATGCTGTGAATTGGACCCAAAAAAAGAAACAAAAAAAAGGTCTCATCAGTGTTTTGGAAGGGTGCCCTGACTATTGGGGTTACGACAGCAGTTGTTGAATGTATATGTGCTAGACTCGAAGCTTTTGTGATGGGCATATTTGATTGGCCCATCACAAAAAAAAAAACTGAAAGCATTTCACAGTCCCAAAACAGGTATGTTGCAATCTCTTCCTTTTCAGCTAGTTATTTAGGTTACAAGAGTAGAACTTAAGTCATGGGCAAAGGATATGGTATTGAGAGAGGTGCTATTTGGGAACAGGTTAGGGAATACATTGGCCTTAGGGTGCATGCTGGCCGACCTCATTGGCTGTCAAGAATTTCAGTGCAGATCTCTGTTCTTTACGATTTTTGGGCTATGCTAATGGCAGGGGCACAAACTGTGGGGCAGAATGTGATCAGTGAACTATTTTTTGCATTCACAGACTGGATGCACTCGGTCGTTGTTTGATGATGCGCAGCCTGTGTCAGCAAAGAAAAGTGGGGCCGTTAGAGCCTGAAAGTCAGTCGGGGAACCGCGTGTTTGCCTGCTCACAAAACCGACAGGCCATTTGAAGTCTCCCCCCCCCCACATATAGTTATCCATCTCAGAACTTTCCTCTGCCATTTTGAGGCAACAGAAATCGTTCAACGATATCCTCATTGCTCGGGCCTGTAGTAGAGTCGGCCATACATTATTGCCAGACTCAGTTCTATCCTGACTTGTTTGGCTGTTGTTACAACTGGGGTGCTAAACACCCCCTAATGAGCTCTTGTAACGAAAAACAGGGGCTCAAGAAAGTTCCCGTCACATCAAAAATCCATAATCTTGAACACAATCCACATCACTTGCATAATCAACAGAATCATCAACTTTGATAACTAGAACACTTCCGCAGATTCAACCTGTCATTACTCTGATTAAAGTAGAGGTTAAATTCTAAGAACCTATGGGTCCAATTGCTCTGATCCTTCTCTCATGAGTTTCCACAGACAGCCTTGGCAAAACAGAAAGCTCCATCACCACAGACTCCTTTCACCCAACAGAATACAAAAAACCCTGAAATGCCCTTCAGCCAGAAAAACCTTGAAAATTGGAGAAAATGGTGAGAGAGAAGATCCGATAGTATCTCCTGCTGTAGATAAACTTTTCCCAAAGGATTTGTCCAATGCAACCCCTTATCCCTACTATACTCACAGATGAGATACCACCCAAAACAAATACACGATATGCATCCGGAGGTCCTGAAAATAATCAGGCGCTCTCTTTACTCATACCCACTTAATCTTCTAGAGCTCTGTTTTGTCAAACTCAGTCACTCTCAAAATCCCTAATGATCATCATCATCCCCCCCCCTCCCCCCAATCATAAACTCCTATTTCTATTGTGAAACTGTCACACTCTAAAGGATGCATAGTGCAACGAAAAGTTTATCATCCCTCAACATTGATGCAACCCACACCTTCAGATATTTTGCCTTCCAGTGTGTCCTCTCTTACTTCCAAAATTAAATTCACTTAGAGAAACCAACTTCGAAAACCAAACCAACAAAAAGACACAACAACTGCAGAAAACTTAGATTTAATGATTTTGCTTATTTTCAAGAGTAGATCACATTATGTTATGTCAAAATGCGAATTCATTATGGAATTTCAAAGCAGGTAAAACATGGTAATTGGAGCCACTAAAAGCCAATGCTCTATAGACCATTAGACTCTCTCATGTTCAAGCACATGGCAACAAGTAGACCAAAAGGTGTCCATCAAATGACAAGTGAGAAGTGGTCTACAAAGTCAAATGTAAGACAAATTAACCCTTAAATGTCATGGAGGACCAATTTGGTTTAGCCTCCTGATAGTGTTCCTGGCCAGGAGCAATGGCTTCAAAATTTGACACACATGGGTTGTAGTTACAATGTCATTGAGGAGGGCCCACCCTTCTAATGGAAGTTTTTGTCTTTGTTTGCTCAATTAAGAGTTTTTAAAGCTACCCAATGTGATAGGAAGCTTTAGGTAGTTTTGTGCAACATTGATCTGAACGTCAATGAGAACTTTTGTTGCCCAATCCTTTTAGCATTTTGAAAATAGGAGTTGAATCACATGACGAAGTGCCATTTCTGATCATGGTCCCAAATTGTCCAAGATTTTTATTTGCCCCAAAAAGGATAAAAATCAATGGTTTTTTCTAAATTTCTTTTGAATAGCCTCAACTTTGATAATTTATTATTCATTCATTTCAACTCTTTTCTTGTTTTGACAATTTTTTTCCCACAATACTCATATGCATGCCTTGTATTCACCACTAATTCTTTTCAGTAAATGAAGTGCCACATTTTTGTCCAACTCTCCAAAAACTTGCAATTTTTCAAACTACTCCAAACTAAAATGTCTAAACTTTCAATGGTGGCAATTTTTCATTTCTCATCAATTAAAAAAAATAAAACATAAAACATTAAGCTTGACGTCCTCTACAAGTCCACAAAGTTGGTTGTTCAAAATTCCAACATTTTGCATGACTTTAAAAGCACATTTGTGAGAGTTGGTCCATTCTTTGCATGGGGACTGTTTTGCTCAAATGTCAATTAAGGTTAGGTCATTTATGGAGTTGGTTTAAAGTGTTTGGATTAAGTTCTATCTATACATAGTTGCTTTCAGCTTTATGAGTAAGGGAACACTAAGTGGGGGAAGGGGTGAGGTAGTGAAGGCAACATAAAATTGACATCAGCAAATGGATGATGTATTAGTGGCAAAGGAATGGAAAAATGAAGTTGGAGGAGGATCAAAAGTGTGCTTGTAAATATGAAAGGTCAAAACTTCAATGAATATTGCATCTTTTTGTCAAGCAACTGAAGTTGCACAAATTTAAATAACTCATTTCTTTTGCAATTAAGACCATGTATGAATCCAGTAGATAATTAGATAATCAAACACAAAATAAATATAGACAATATCCTCTCAAGAATCACAATTTACAACACTTGAGTATGGGATACATGCCCCGATGTCAAATTATTTGTCATGCCATCCATGACTTGTCTTGGCACCTTGGCCTGCAAAACCTTCAAATTCAATTCCCACACTTGTTAGTTGCATTTTGAATACATGAGGCTTAAATCTGTTACAAAATTCCCTCGAGTTGTGCAAATTATTGAACAAAGCTGTATCATTATTGGTACCATACTGCTTGTAGAAACCATAGCGTTGACTTGGTGGAGCAATCCTTCCACATGAGACCTTCAATCTTTTGCCATTGATACATTGGCTCCCATATTTGTGTTGGACACATGGTTTGTATTTTTCATTCATTGGTGTTGAAGAACATGCAGCCTTCTGGCTATGTGGCTTACTATCACATGAGCTTTCTGGGGCTTCTTGTGGGCCATGTGTGTATTTTTCCTTGCTACATTTGAAAGCATATGATTATTTTGTGAATGTAAATTAAGTATCTATTTTGATCCACCTCAAAATTTCATGTGCCAAATGACATTGGTGTTTCATTAAGTGAAAAAGGTGCAAGTTCTTGTTGGAAAATTGAGCAAAGCACAACAATTACATGCAACAATCCATGTTCAAAACCCCACACTTAATGCAACAATCCATGCTCAAAACCCCAAACTTCATGCAATAATGCATGCTCAAAACCCCACACTTACATGCAACAATCCATGCTCAAAACCAAATGTTCAAAACCCTACAACACTTACATCCAACAATCCATGACCAAAACCCCACACTTCATACACCAATCCATGTTCAGAATCACACCTAATGCATCAATCCTTATTCAAAACCTAACAACACTTAATGCAACAATCCTTCAAAACCCATCAACACTTGCACACAACAATCCTTGGTCAAACCCATCAACACTTACATGTAACAATCCATGTTTATCAAAACCTTGGTGGTGGGCAAAATGAGGCATTTCACAGCAGGCATTATGGAAAGTGTAATGGCCGATGTACTGGCAGGAATCCCTCTGTATGGTTTGTATGCAGGGTAATGCCCTGGCAGCAGGGCATTACATCTGCAAGCTAAGGGTGTACTAAGGACAGCATGGCATTACACCTGTCAACCTTGGGCTCCGCCCTTAGTTCGCAGGTGTGTTGTCCTGCTGCCAGGGCATTACCCTATACGAAACCCAACAACACATTGATGCAACAATCCATGTTCAAAACCTGACAAACACTTACATGCAACAATTCATGAGTTTTTCAGGAGTGGATGTGAAATTCTTGGGTTCAACTCGCTTGACAAGGTGTGGATGCACACTCTTCAGGTGCTCGTCAAACATCTGGGGCTCATGTTGTTTCCCACCATTGAAGTCATTGGTTGCTACACTGACAAAAGGACCTGCATATGGAGGGGACCCGGGTTTTGGCAAGCAACTGCAAAGCCCTAACTTTGCAGAATTTGGCCTTGTAGTCTCAAGATGACCTTCATGTCACCCCATTTTTGCCAACATGAGAAAGGTCACAATACAATGTGATAAAAGAACAGTAATATAGAGATAGCATCAGAGAGGAAGAGAAAACAGATACTGGAAGAGACTAGAGAGTAACTTGCAGATTGACAGTTTGCAAACTGAGGAGCACAAAATAACTTTGCTGGTTTAAAAATTTGAGGAAATTTTTGAAATTGTGCTTGAAGTTTGAGAAGTAAACCATCATTTGTGGTGCTGCAGTGAGTATCAGTAAGCTTCATGGTGTTGATCTGGGCTTTGCAATCTTGAAGCTCACTGCTCAACTCATCACACTTTTTTTCACAGTCTTTGTGAACAATAGCTTGCTTCACATCCTATTAATCAACAAGTAAAAAAACCTGAATCAGAGATGAGGGTGGGTTCATATGCACAACCTAGAGTCTTGCAAAAAAGAAAAAGAAAAAAGGAAATCAACTTAGAATGCACAAACAAAATGGAGAAACAAAAGAAGATGTGGTGGATTTTACCACTTTGTTCATCTTGACATAAAATCTTCCATATTCGGAATTTGAAGTTTGCCATTGTAAGACCTGGTTCTTCTGCCAACATGGTTCTGCCACTGCTCACATACATATGATTCACTGTGTCCATGAGATTTCCAAAACATCAAAAGAATGCACAAAACCTCTGCTGCATCTAATCGCTTTAGAAAGTCATGATTGCTGCTGTCCCACCTTTCAAATATCTGGATATGTTCAAGTAGTAAGAAAAATTGACAGAAGTTTTGATTCCTTGCAGCTTGTTGCCTTTGTGATTGAAGAACTAACTACAAGGGGACTATGGAAGAAGAAGAAGAAACTTTGCATTTGTGTGCATAATGCACATCCACTGGATTGTCTGTGCTTCCAAACAACTTCAAACCCTAAATCCAGAATTGTGTTCACCCAATGCAAAGTATGAGAGACAGGCATAGACCTTGTAAGACATTCTGCTTGCTATGTTACCATTCTTTTTCTTTTGCTTTCAAACACTAGCATCTGATCACGTGTCCTTACCCTAATCTTCAACTAGATCTTTGTTACTAAGCTAAGGAAGGAAGGAAGGAAGGAAGGAATGGGGAGGGATATACACATGGGTGGTTCTCTGTGTCTGGATCTTCTTACCCATGGCTGTAGTCAGAAAAAGTGTGTTGCTGACTCCAGAACTGTAGATTGAAGCTCCTTTCTTCTTCTTCTTGTACATGCTTCTGCCTTGATCTTCATCATGCCCTTAAGAAAGCTTTAAATCCTTACAATTCCTCAACCCAACTAATCATTCATTGCTCACAAAGTTAAAAGGAAACTTGCTTCATAAGCAGAAATACAAAGAAGCTCATACGTATCAAAGATTTGAGTCAAATGCCCTGATATTATCAAATCTTCTTCCAACACTCGAGAAACTATTGAAACCCATCTGCAGAGGTTGAGGAAGAATGGTCCTATTCCCTCATTTCAATACTTCCTGCAACTGGAATCTGAAAACTCTCTTGCTACTTCTGGAAATTATAGGTGGGTGTGCAAAAATTGTGGCAGATGGGGAATGGTACTATTCCATCATGAATCTGAATCCTGCAGCTGGGAAGCCCAAAGCTCAAATGCTAGTGCTACTTCCCAAGTTGTGGAATCCATGGGTGCAAAACATTGTGGCAGAAGTTGGGAGAAAAACTCCTGTAGCTTTCTCAACAAGACAGGAAAGGAGATAAGAGGAGTTCTGAGATTTGGAGCTGGATTGCTTGAGTATCTATCTTCTCAGCAGCAATGTAGGTTTCTACAAAAGACAGAAGAACAAGAGAGAAGAACACCACAGAGAGCGAGAGAATCGGCGGGAGCAAGGACGAACAGCTCAGAAGCAGAGAGGCGAATGGGCAGCGACGAAGAGACAGGACACCTGAAGATTCCAGAACTGTGGAATGCTCACCTGGTGTTACTCTGACAGTGTGTGAATTCGTTTCTTCTGAACGGGGAGGTGGTGAACCTTTCCCCCCTTTTTTTTTTTTTTGGATTATTTGGCAAATGGCGATTTAAAAAATCAAAATGGCAAGAAACAAGTTTTTTCTAGAGTTGAACTCGCTGAATTTTCGAGAAAAAAGAAAATTATCAATTTCTCTACCTATAACATTCTCGTAGGTTAGCCAAAAACAATACAAATAGAAGGATGTTTTTTTTTCCCTTTCTTCCGAGTAATTTTTAATAGCCAAATCTGGCTAAATTGTCTTTTGGGTGATGACCACTCCATTATTGTTTTTTTTCTGATAATCGCCGGGTAGGTTTTTTTTTGAATTTTTGAATGCGACTATCCAGGTTGTCAATATCGATATCAATTTTTTGATTGCTAGGTAGGTTATAAAAAGATTGAGTAATAACCATCAGTTCTGCATAAGGGTAGGCTATCAAATAACCAGTTGATAACCGCGGAACGCTCCCCTACCGATGTATTTTGATCTTGCCGATTATTGGTTGATTATAAAGGGTATTTTTCAATTAATTTTCTTTTTTCTGTTCTTAAATTTTTTGAATTCGTGTTTAAAGATTGATAACCTACCTGGGTGATAATCAGGTCATCTGGGTAGGTTATTAGATTTTTGGAAACAGGCAATTATCAATTGAACCAGTTGTCCAAAAAAAAAACCAGATGGTAGGTTATCAATAATTGACGAGTAGATTATTGATAACCGGATTGATAACTGGGTAAAAACTCAAAAACCAGCCAACACTGGTTTGAACTTGCTATAAGGGGCAGAGCCATAACCATAACTGGATGAACAGTAGTTTGTTTTGTACACTTTTCATATGCAATTTTTCAAAATGCAATTTTGGGGTAATTGAATTTTAACATCAAGTTTGATTTATAAAGCAAATACAGCAATTTGAAGTGTAGTCTAATATTATTTTTTGTGGTCCATTTTTGCATTTTTCATACTGGAAACTATGATTTTTACACATACAAAGGATTTTGTGAAAAGAATGGCCCCAATTCACCAGATTTCGACAAAAATAAAATAAAAAATCGCCAGATTTCTACAAGAAGTTCCAACAGGTAGCCAATATAAAAAGGATTCTTAGAATTTTCTACTTTCATACCTGATCTATAGCCAAATTTGGTTAAATCTTATTGTGAATAATTGTCAGTTTAACCATATCACAATTTTATAAAAAGAAAAGCCATGAAATTTTGGAAATTGTTATGTAGAAAAATGAGGCAGTGCAATCATGTTTAATACCAAGTAAAATCAATGTAAATATCTTCAGGGGCTCTGAGAATGGAACTGTGTGGAGAATATGCGACCTAATCGAAGGTCCGCATCACATTTGATCATGAATTCAGAATGTACACAATTGCAATTTCTCTCTTGTGAGATGCAATCTTGCAAGATATCAAACTGTTTGATTTTGAATGTTTGTCAATGCATACCCTACTTCTCTACTTGCCTTTTGTTGTTGGGTGTGACCACCCACTTGTCACTGATTGATTTGTATCCCTGGAGCCCAAGCCCTTCTTGCCTTCTCCGAGACATCAGCAGCCAGAATAATTGACTATTGGTATATGGATTACATATACCCAAATCTTCTTTCAATGATCCATGTTTAAGGGAATGGAACATAATGATCATATCTAAAATACAAGTCTGGTGGGTTGTTGATTGAACCTCTCTATGGATTTATAGAAGCCAGACACGCTCAAGCTGTGCAGCAATTGAAGGTCCAAAGCATTTTGCCCGAGTCAAACAAAACTGTGTACACAAGCCAGCTGATGAACAAACCTTTGTGGTCTTCAATATGTAGCAAGCACTTGCACGTGCACTTCGTGCTTGAACAACAACTCCCCACATGTTGGTACATGATCCATTTAACTCCAATGGACATTTCCATCTCCGATCATTTCCAAAAGCAGCAGCAGCAGCAGGATCCTCCTCCTCCTCCTCCTCCTCCTCCAAGCAGCAGCTTGTCACATCTAATCTTTGCACAAAGATCACTCCATCAGGAGGAGCTGAAACTCGAGACAGAGAGTCTCGCAATTGGAGCCAGCATTCAGGCTTCTCAAACACCTCTTGAGACACTTGTTGCTGCTTAGATCTCTTTGATGAACTGTTGTTTGTCTCAAACACAAATTGCAAAAATGGCGCCTGGTCCACATTCTTCACAATCTGGCACACAAATTCATAGAAAACATCAATTGACTGCACCACAACACACATGCACCACAACCCACAATTCTTCACGACCTGGCACACAAATCCATATAGAAAACATCAATTGATTGCACCACAACACACGTGCATCACAATCCACAATTCTTCACAGTCTGGCACACAAATCCACCAAAAATCAATTTGCACGACACGCATGCATCACGAACCAATGCAACAATAAACAATCTCGTAACAAATACAAAAAACTAAAAGAAAGGAGAAGGAAGAAACAAAAAGACATCTCTTTGTGAAGAATGAAGGAAAAAAATTCTGGCAGATTTATCAGGAGAAAGAATTGCACCTCAAATACTGCATCTTCTACCCAGCAATCGAGCTGCATGCCAGTCCTGATGCCGGATCGGTTCTCCAATCGATCCAAGTAAGATGTAGCTCCTCTGTTTGTGGAATCCTCATGTCGTCTTGCCACTCCTAAAGAAGCATGGAGTGTAGTAGCACTAGGCCTTGACGATCTTCTGAAGCAGGTCTTCTTCTTCCGTATGACGGATTTTTTGATGATACACCCTTCTCTGAAATTGTCTCCAGAAGATTGCCTGTCAAAAACCTTGGATCCCCCTGCAAATTGAACACGCTCAATGAAATCAGATCAATGTCTCTTGAGAGTAAAGAAAGATCTAGAAGATGCGCGGGGATCCCGAAACAAGGATATCGCTAGAAATCATTGCTTGTTTCGGAATTCCAAGATATCGCAATGGCTATGAAAGCTTCTACTCCCCAGGGTAAAAAGACTACTTAGGCAGCGGCTATATAACCAGATATAGAGAAACCGCATGGCTAATGTAGATAGCTTCTCACCTAGCTTGCTGCAGCACCACGACAGCGATGAAGCGCCACATACTCGTACTCTGCCACAATCCCCTCCATTCAGTTCCGTCAGAAACGAGCAAGAACCTTGCCGCGACGACAAACGTATAATACACCTGCTATCCTATTGCATGGCAGGTAGAAAGCCTGGAATCTTATCCTACTATCGACCTCCGCCGCTCTGCGGCACTCTCATCTCTCTGTCTCTGCCTGTGTGTCTCTGTGTATCTCTGTCTCGTATACACACATTTCGCAGATCGAACGCGTTATAGAGCAATCTGCTTATCATCAAAACATAATTCGTTTTCTTCTTCCTGATCTCTCTTCCTCTCATCGCTTTTCTTTCTATCTCCTCCTCCATATCTCTCTGTCTATCGAGACTACAATGGAGGCAAAGGAAGGCGGTGATCACCTGGAGAGCGCGCAGGAAGCATCGCTCTTCTGGGAGCTCCTATTGCATCCATTATAGTTGCAAGAAACTCCTTCTTGCCGCCTCATTACTGCAGCCGCAGCAGTACTAGAAGCCGCCCTTCGCGCAAGAACCTCCATTGCAACAAAAGTCTCCACCCGAATTGCTTGCTTTGCGCGCACCACCAAAACCTTGGCCAAAATGAATTCCTTGGCTCCCTTACTGTCTATGCAAAATAGCCGAATCCAAATCACAAGCTTTGGAGAGCGCGCTCTCTCTCTCGTCTCTTTCTCGTCTCTTTTCCAAAGAATTTGTGGCTGCCATACGCGAACACCGACGGCCAGCGACTGCGGACCACGACTACGGCCGTCGACGACAGTCGTGGCGCGTTAAGTAGTGGACCACGACTCCATTGGATTGCACGCCCCCTCTGCGAGCGTCGGCCGAGCAGGCTCCGACGTGGCGCTTAGTCAGTGGTAGGAGATAGGGACCAACGGATGCGTCGGCCGAGCTGGGTCCGACGTGGAGCCTAGTCAGTGGTGGGAGGTAGGAACCAACGGAGGTGTCAGCCGAGCTGGCTCCGACATGGCGCCTACCTGGAGTGCAATGAGTGGTGAAGGGTTGTGGAAAACGGGAAACGCTGTACGATACCGCGTGGGGGCACAAGTGGGGCACAGGTATCGCACAGGTATACTGTACACACAACACATTACGGCACACGCACGTGCATGTTTTTCAGATGTGCTACATCGGGTGTCTATCCTCCGCTCCCTTTTCCCCATACCCACCTGACGTAAAACACATGGCCAAAAAACCTTCATACATTCGTAGACCACGAGGTAGGTACTAGGTACCTACTGCTAATGGATGCATACATAGATAGATCATCCATGAAGTAATGATGGACGTGTAGATCATGAGGCCGCTTACTCACTCATGATCTATGCATCCATGATTACCTACATCATCCATGACAGTGTCTTATCGCACGTTATGACTTCTCTTTAGGTGTGAAGGCACAATTTGCTTACAGGTTTAAGGTGCCTCTATACCTTGTCGTAATGACCTCCTTGGATTTTTTTGGAGTGAATTTATGGAGTAAAAAATGGTGGGGCATTTCAGAAAACACTTGCATGCGCAAGCATTTCATTTTCTTAAATGCCTGACGAAAATAAATTCTTGTGAAAAAAAAAATTAAAAAAAAAATCTAAGAACGATCTTTACATCTGGGCTTTACCAGAATTGGGCTCAAGCTTGGTTCCACCTTGCCCGGGCGCTTATTCCGGTAAAGCCCACAGCCTTGGGTGTTTTCCCTACACTAGGTATGCTCTGTAAAAGCCATTAAGTGAAAAGGTCTTTTTTAATAGAAGATTATTGTTCGGCAATTGGCCTCTTTGTCTCACTATGTACGTAAGTTGATGATCATGTAGCTTGATAGTCATTGTTTTATTTTGCCGGCAAGAAGCATGCTTTACTTTGAGAGCATCATTTTTGACCCGGAATATGAGGGGTCAATTTGCACTAGTCATGCTGATATTTCTTTGAGGCTCCCTCCTTTGGACATCATTTTGACCATGAAAGTTGTTGCACCTGACAAAGCTTTGATGTGTTCACGGCCTTCCAGTTGTTGGTCTTTCTTTCGGTACTTTCATGACCAAGTTACATGGCATTCTCACATGAAGACTTTTCTAGCATGACCTCATGAGGAGGTGGTGCTACAAGAAATCCACCAGACGAGTATTTTATGCAATGTTTTCTAGTACTCATTTTGGTACAGAAGCACTTTAAGTTTTGTGTAACAGTGGGTCAAAAGGTAATTGTTGCATTGTCAATGGTTCTTATAAATCTAGTGATGAGAAACTTCGACGAACTGGTGTATGGGTGATTTTTTGAAATCTATCATGTGATGCTCGTTTATCATATTTTTGGCCTGGCCTACCAAGGCAAGGATATTGTGTTTAGATTCATTATAGAGTATAGTGGCTTAAGGGATTTTGGCCCCTAGGTAATAATAGGTCTATTCTTATATGAGGATTTTTGAAAGATGATATTTTGGCTTGCGTTGAAACTTGAGATTAGTTATAGAGTTATGATATCTTGAAGGATTTTGGTTTTTTTTGTAGAGGATTTTTTTGAAGATTATATTTTTGCATGGTGAAATATTTGAATTTCCATAATTCTTTTTTTCCTTCAGATACTTTTTAATGTAAAAGGCAAGGCCACAGTGTGACACCCCTTGTTTATCATATGATCGTGCCTGGATATTTTAAAAGATAATTTCAGAAATAATAATCTCATTTTCAAATGTAACTATCTCATTTCTTTTCTAATAATTATCTTCTTTCCCACTAACTTTTTTAATAACTATTTCACTCCTTTTCTAATAACTATCTCAATTCATGCTCACAACAATTTCTTCTTTCTTAACATTTACCTCGTTTCCTGCTAACTTTCCTAGTACTTACCTCATTCCTTTCTTAATAACTACATTGTTTTCTGCTAACTTTCCTAGTAGTTACCTCATGCCTTTCTTAATAACTACCTCGATCGTTATAACTATCTCACTTGATGCCCACAACCATTTGAAAAGAAGTTTTTTTATCATTTTTATGCACCTTGAATTTTAATAACATGACAGAACATACAAATATTTCTAGTTGTCAATTAAAATAGCTAATAAAATAAGTCACATATACGTAATTGTCATTTCATAGCTGATTATTGATGGTCATTTGAGGGTCAAAGGCAATACACCTTAGGCAATCAAAGCCCACAAGAACTAAGGCCCACTTTAGATGAGGGTCCAGGGTCCAATTTCCTAGGAACCAATGTGGACTGGTTTGAAGCAAATTGAATCCTTGAGTTCCACTGTACTTTGTTCCCTAGCCTGATTCTTGGTTCTCCAAATTAGAAGCTCTCCTTTTGGCACTGTTTTTGGGTCCAAACCAATTGATTTTCCCTCGAAAAGAGGTGCCATGTAGGGTAGTAGCCTCAATTTGCCACTTTTTGGTCTTGGACCCTTGTCTAAAGGCCTTGAGACCAATTTAATGCTTTTGACCAATAAGATTGCTTCAATTCATTGATCCCTGGACCTTGGACCCTCGTTTAAAGTCACCCTAAATGCCCTTTCTAGTCTTCAGCTATGGATGCATGATTCTAGCCTTCAGGGTTCAAAACATGAAGTCCTCTTGAATTGCATCATATGAGTCTTCTTTATGGCTATAGATATCTCGGAGAGAATTTAAACGGAGATCTATTCAATCGAAAAGGAATCAAAGCAGATAAGCCGTCAGTCTTTATACAGTCGCTGGTTCTGCTATTCTATTCAGGCACTTCTTTAGGGTTTTTCCTTGTTTGAGGGGTGCACACTTTATAGTGTGGAATGCTGGTTATGTTCCGGAACTAAGCCTGCTAGAACCTTGTACCACCTGGTGGTCCTACCAGGCTCAGCAAATTCCTAGGTGAAACAAGCTCTACTAGGCCCATTCCAAAGTACGTAACGCACTTTATTGCAAGAGTACACGCCAACAAGGAAGAAGTGAAAAGCAAAAAAAGAGTTATGTGACAAAGAAGCACGCTATAGAACAACAAGCTTTATCCTTCCAACCAGGCAACCATTGTGTAGTAAAGGTCATCCTTGTGAGAGCATCCCCACCAATACTGGTTATTGAGGCCTACATCAATAATTTTCAGATGCATTATTATTTATTGATATATCTCAAGTTCTATCCATAAACTTGAAAATGGGACTTTAAAAAATGAGAGACCACTATCAGTAAAGCAAATGGACAAATCGAATAATTTATCCAATGAACAATAGTGGGAGACTGTGATGTGAGAACAATCAAGAAATCTAGATTGTGCAATAGTTTTTGCCAACCATTGCATCCTATGCAAATTTGTTATCCCAGAATCATTTTAAACTATTTACAACAATGCCTTCTTTCCTGACGCTCCAAACCTCTGCAGGTGATGGGCTTTCAATAAAAACGGCATGTGGAAGGAATTTTGCAGCATGGAAAAATCAGTTGGTGGTGTCAGCTAATTAAGCAATTGAATGTTGGAGTTATTACAAGGCAATGGTCTATATTTGACAACAAGCTTGCCCTAACAGTTACCGAAGCTCCTCAACATTCAACGCGCACCACAACTGGAGCTTCATGGTTCTATGGGTCATCTGGTGAGACTCTTAGATCCCAATAATAATGTGTTCTTCAAATTGTGATCTCGCAAGTTTTTACTTGAGTATGTGTTGGTTTGCCTTAGTTTGCTATCATATGATACTCTAGACCTTGATGCATAGATAGGCTTGTTGGCACAACCCATTGCAATCAATTTTGCACCTAATTATGGTGATGTCTTGGTGTGAACACACTAAATGCTAAATTCTTATTTCCACATATATCTATTAAATTTATTTATTGAGTTATAAAACTTTCGTAGCATTTGCCTATGGGGTTGTAAGTTAATTCACGGTCTGGTTTGGTTGCAGTGATTATAGATACAATCTGTGCGTAGTTGGTAGCTACAATAGCAAGTGCATGGTGCAAGACCCCAAGATGAACTAGGCTTTGTGACATTGATTTGCCACACGCCTGAAGTACCTGTAGGATAAAATCAGCTCTTATTCACATGTGCATGTTGTAGACCATGTGATTACTTGACATGTAAACTTGCTGGAAGCTTCTAGAACGGTGGATAGGAACACAGAAAAATTAGGCTGGGTTGTATAATTAAGTAGCATCGATTTAGCACATTTAGCTGCAAGATAGAAATGACTTTTTATTGATTTGGGGGTCACTGAAGTTAGAAGGCCAAGAAGATAACTAAATTGATAGTTAGGAATCTTGTAGAAATGGTGCATCTACCTTTATAAATTCATGCATCTTGGGATTCCATCATACACCATTCTTTTGAGTAAAGTTCAATATACTTATTCTACATTTTAAGGTGTGATTTAAGTCTTTAGTACCCATAGGAAAAGTGACTGCTCTTTTCAATTTGGAAATCAGGCCCCATGGAATATATAATATGGTTCCTTTTTGGGGAGTGTCAATAAAGGTGTGAAAGTTAATTATACATTGGTGTAAAACTAATTTACCATGATTTTTTTAACCACCAAATGTTGATGAAATGCTGGACCCAATATTGAATATTCGTTTCTAGAATTGAATTATCTAAGGATATTATTCAAACCATATGTTGTGAATACCTATAGAATTATTAGAACAAATTTTTGTAAAGTGAACCCTTGCAAAGTAAAGAGCAATATTTGTTGTAATCAATATGTAATAATACATTATTATAAGAATTGAACCATTATAGATTTAGGCTAGTTTTTTTAATAAAAATTTCAATTTGATTTTTGTTTTCTAATAAATGAATGCACCACTTGCTAGGACTGTGATTGATTTGAATCCACACTGTCATTGTTATTTAATGCTGCATTTTTTTTTGGACAACTTGGCTATTGTTTTGATGAAGATGAACCTTTTAACATAATGTCATAATATAAGTTCATTAGTCATGCTTACATTGAATCACATAATGTGATCGCATTTGAGATTATGTATGTTACATTTACATGTTTGAAATTCAACACAAGTTTGTTTGAAAGAGAATGTGCTTCTTGTGGTGTTGTTATCGTCAGTGATAGCTTCTGCTTATCATGACTTCCTTGGACAAGATCCAACGATCTCAACACACTGCAAACACAAAAAGTGACTTGGCCATACCAAGCTCAATGGGGTGAGACCCTTTTCCAACTTTCTTACTAATTTCTTCACAAGTGCAAGTCAATTTCTAAATGACCCTCTAGTAAAATATTCACCAAAAATCAACATGCAATCTAGAAAGTGACATTTTTCTTTGAGCATGCACATAGTTATGCATTAACCATAATACATATTTATTCTAATATTTGTTCTATTATTATTGTAATGTTCACATTACAAGGAATTTGCAAATCAACGACTAGATTAATAATTAATTTTTAGTTGGGATTATCACATGCCATTGTTACAAAGCTTAGTTGCTTTGGACAACTTACATAAAATTCTAGTCACAAAAGTCAAAACGTGGCACCATCATTTTGCAATTGATTTTATGAGTAAACAATGTAATCACATTATTTATATTTATTTACATACATATTATATATATAAATATATATATAAAATTGGTAATTTCATTAATTTCAATTTATATCATATTGACACATGCCATTACTTAGGTTAAATTTAAAAATCTAGTTTAGGTCTTTTAGGGAGGCCACCTATTCGTGCTTACATAAAGCCATGTAATAGGCACCTAACCTAAATTGGTCGAGGAATATTTGGTCAACATCCCACCATTGATTACAACTAATGTCATTTGTGGGAATTGATCTTTGAATCCCAAAGATGGAGATCATAATCTTCACTACCAAACTACCCCATTCATTGTGATAAAATGGTAATGTGCATTCTATTTACTCTACTTCATTTAAAACATTACACAAAACATCATTTTTCATATCTTATTAAAATTTTGTGCAAATGACAAGATTAAAGTTTAATTTTAAGCTTCTTTCAATAATGTACACAAATACATCTCTTTTCCTTTTAAAAATGTAAATTGATTTGAAAAAAAAATTTGAATTTTGTTATTGAATACCACCATTCCTTGGAAAAAATAAATTCAAGCACATGATTTATAAATGGATAATATAATAATAAAAATATATCTTTCATATCTTAAACCTTCATTTGATTTAAAAAATTATATTATATTTTTTTCTTTTGATATATCATAATGTTTTCAATGGAATTTAATTTAGATGTGTGATATATAGTTTATTCACATGTATAGTATTTATAAATGGATCATAAATAAAATATAATAAAATATTTTATTAGCAATATTATTTCTGATGTAAAAAATTAATCTAGATAATTTATTTTAATATAAAAATGTTAATTGATTTTACGGAACTATAAATTTTATTACATTTGTACGCATATAATATCTTAATTATTACTTAAAATAATAATAAAAATTAATGTAAAAATAAATTATACATTTTCACATGTCAAACTTATATTTCATTTAAGAATTTATATTATACGATTATGCTTATAATAGATCATAATTGTACCAACAAAATGTAATTTATATGTATGATATATAATTTGTTCATTATATAATGTTTATAAATAGATCATAAATTACTTCTACTACCCATTACCTAACCTGTTCAATAAACAAATTACATTGCCTATTTAATTAAGTATTTATTTGATTAAAAATAATTATCACATATTAATTACCTCTATTAACTATCCAACTTATTGTCTATTTAATAGATTAATTGTATAGCCTAATTAAATAAAAAATTAATAATTTTTTTATCGCATATCAACATGATAAAATACCTATTACTTAACCTTTATTTACTACTTGCTATGTATTCCATTTGTCTACATCATCAGTTGCAAAAATAATTATGTTTTCATCCATCAAGGAATGGTTTAAAAAATAGATGATAAATGCATATTTTTTGCACTTAACTCAAATTATGAAAAGCCCTATAATGCTAGAAATTTTAAAATGGTTTATTTCTATTATTAATTGCCATGGGTCTTCTAAAAATTTCACAAACCCATCAAACCTTACACACATTTAACAATTAGTTCATTGAAATAAGTTAAGAGAAAAAAAAATTCATTAAATTCAATAATTTCATTGGCCAACTCATATTTTTTGCACATTCAATTATATGTACATTTGCAATTAGAATTTATAGTCACAAGTCAAGTTGAAAAGAGGTCACATGATATCCAAAACTACCAAGATTGATAACCTTTTCCTTTCACTAGACATATAACACCCTTTTAGATTTGGAGTTTCCATAAGTTTTTTCACATTATTATCTTAGGAGGGTGCTTGTCCTAAAATTATTTTAAACTTGGGTGGGGGAAGGGGGGTTCATTACCTCTGAGATTCATATGGGATGAATGTGTCTGTCCACCTTTTGTTAGGCAAACACTTGGCTAGATTGAAGTCAATCAACAATTGCCAAAGTAGTGAAGACATGATGGTTTGAGTATGACATAATTGTGGATTTCTTAAGAAGTTCCTCAACACACTAGACTTATAGCATGTAGTGTATATAAACATCATTTTGATGATTTGATTCGATGATGCAAATCCACTTTTAGCATCGAAGTTTAAGTGGAAGAGATGAGATTCATATAGGTAATGCTTATAGAAGATGACAATATGTGACTTGTTTTGTTGGCATGATTAGGTGTGGTGAGCGTGGATCAAAGCTTGTGAGGTGTTAACTACATTGACTCAAAAAACTTGCAATTCTATGGTTGGTATTTCATGAATTCCTTGTTGTGGAACAATGAAGTTTATGCATCAGCTTGGGGTGCTGGAGGTGGAGCTTGTGGTGTTGGGGCTTGTGGTGGTGGTTGTGGTGGAGATGGTTGAGGTTAAAAGGATGTAGCTTATAGCTATGTGGATGATAACTTGGATGATAAGAACCACCTAAAATGTATGTCAAAAGCTTAGATACACAAAATATTCACATATTAAAGCCAAAGCTAAATTCATATATTTAGAGTGGCTAATGGTTTGGGCAATCAACTATTGCACTTTTTAATTAATGACTCATACAGGGTTTTTCTTTTCAAATTTGTGATGTAGCCACATTGTCGATCATTGAATTAACGAAATTTGGGTACAGGTGAGAGAGGAAAGCAGAAAAATATAAGAAACCTGCTGTATTTGGGCAACAATTTGTGGGAACCTATTGCATAAATATGGCAACTTTGGCACTTTTCCACAAAAATCCTTTGTATGAGCAGTGAGCCACACTGCATTTTTTTATGTTACCAAGTTGTAAAAATTCACAAAAAAAATAAAAATGAAAAAGGCTGATTGCTAAGTGTAAAAATGGTCAATTTGTTTGTCCATCTATCTACTTAACCCTAACTGCTCTGCTATGTTCAATAATTTGTCTTTGTTGGCAATCACAAATTCTCTCTTTCTTTCTTTCTTTCTTTCTTTCTTTTTCTTGGCAGATAAAAAGACAAATTCTCTTGTATCTGATTCCAGAATTTGCACCCAAAAGATGGGTCTGGGGGTTGATCTCTCTCACTTGCTCTAGAGTTTTTATTATTAGAAACAGAGTAAAAACTTCATGATGAGAAAATTGGGTTTGATTTGAGTCAATTTCATTACATAATTTGGCTTCTCCTCTTCTTCCCTAACAAAATGCAAATTGCAAGGTTGCTGCTCTTTTAGCTTGATCTAGATTCTGTTTGAGCATTTTCTTTTTGTTCAGGTGTATTAACTTTTCAATTGCACTTTAGATATATGTACATCTTATGGAGTCTGATGAACCCCAAAAATAAAATTCCAATCCAACTGAAGAAGCTGCAAAATTCTCCTCCTCTTCTCTCTGACAAATTGCAATTTTCTTGCAAGGTTTCTCTTATGGCCCTGATCTCAATTTTGTTGTCATTTCCATTTTGGTTGAACGTATTAACTTTTCAATTGCACATTACATGTAGATTTTATGGAGTCTGGAGAAGGGGAAAAAAATCCAATCCAATTCAAGAAGCTGCAAAATTCTCCTCCTCTTCTCTCTGACAAAATCCAAATTTTGCAAGGTTTCTCTTTTGGCCTGAAAATCTAGAATTTGTTCTCATTTCTTTTGGGGCATATATTAACTCTTCGATTGCACATTGCAATTTATGTGGATAGAGAGTCTGAAGAAGGGGGAAAAAAAATCAAAATCCAACATAAAGAAGAATAATTGGCTACAACATTCTTCTAGTACTCACAGGTTGATTTTGTGAAGAGGTTGCTGCAATTCTTCTTGTTGTGCATACAGCTACATTTTGGCAAACAGCCAAACAATTGCAGCAGCAGAAGCAGAAACATTCTTGTTGTAAAAGTTCAGTCTTCACATTCCCTGAAGCAACCCAATAAAACAAAAAGATTCAGTCAGTCCTCCATGGCTCTTGTTTTGCAAGCTTGACACCATCTCCAGAGAATTCCAGTTGAAATCATCTGTTGTGTGTTTTGACAGCCAGCAATGCTGCAAAGCACAGAGACATTGTGAGTGGAAAGGAATCACAAAAACATTTTCCTGTCCTCCATGGATCTTGCTTTGTGAGCTTGAAACCATCTCCTGAGAATTCCAGTGTGCACACAGAGATAGTTGTGAGTGGAAAGGAATCACAAAACATTTTCAGTGCTCCATAGCTCTTGTTTTGTGATCTTGAAACCATCTCCAGAGAGAATTCCAGTTTTGTTGCTGTGTTGTGTGTTTTGACAGCCAGCCATGCTGCAAAGCACAGAGACATTGTGATGAAAGGAAGGAATCACAAGACATTTTCACAGCTCCATGGATAGCCTTGTTTTGCAAGCTTGAAACCATCTCTCCAGAAAGAATTCCAGATTTTTGTTTTGTGACAGCCATGCCACAAAGCTCAGCAGCAGCGGCCGAGCGACAGAAGAAGAAGAAGAAGCAGAAGAAGCAGAAGCTGATAGCAGTGACCATCACAGACTCTTGCAGCAGAGATCACAGAATGCTGTACCGTTTGTTTCTGTTCTTCATGCTCTGCAGCAGCTCAATGATCCTCACTGTTTTCACTACAACTCTCGTCACCTCTGCTGCTGCACTCATCAATTGCACCGACACTAGTTTCTTCGCCTTCAATCGTCTTCTGTTGTGGAATAGGACTCAGGAGATGATGACGACGACGACGACGACGACGACGACGAAGAAGAGGAAGTCTAGCGGGAATGACGACGCTGCACAAGAACAAGAAGCTTTTAAAGATTCCTATCACCTCAATGAATCAAGTCTGGAGTATTCTGACGTCGATAGGATGCCTCCTGCTCAAGAAGATCAGATCGAGCAGCTCTTGGACGGATCCGATGACGATGATGCTGCAGCAATCCAAAGACAAGAACAAGAACCAAATCCAGGCAGAGCAGAGCAGCAAGCTTCTACTGCTGCTGCTACGTTTCTTCTTCGTCGTCATCAACAACAACATGAAGATTTTTATCGATCCAGGTTCTTCCGATCCCGTGTTTCCGGCAACGGACCACGACAGTCCAATGTGTTCATGCGACGGAGAATAGATCCATGGAAGCTGGAGCTTTACTATAACTTCAAGTATGCGCCGTTTTGGTCACAGATGCTATCGTTGCTGCGAAACTGGGTGGACAACCGTGGCTTCCAGCCACAGATAATGCAAAGATTGATGGACGACGTGAAAGTGCCGATCGATTCCAGCAACAATAACAACAACAGAAAGCAAGCTGTGGAGGATAATGTTGAGAATGACATTACAGAGAACGATGTCGAGAGCTCCTCCTCCTCCTCCTCCTCATCATCATCATCATCATCAACAATAACAAGAACGATGCAGAAGCAGCAGCAGCAAAGAAGATCGTACAACTCTTGTGCTGTGGTCGGCAACAGCGGCATCCTGCTCAACAGCACCTATGGAGCTTTCATCGACAGTCATGAGATGGTGATGCGGATCAACAATGCCAAAATCAAAGGATTCAAACGATTTGTAGGTGCAAAGACATCCATTGCGTTCATGAACAGCCACATTCTTCGCGTGTGCGCGCACTTTCCGCAATGCTGGTGTCATCCTTATGGAGTTGAGGTCAGTCTCTTCTTTTCTTTTCTCTTCTCTTCTCTTCTCTTCTCTTGTGTTCTCTTCTCTTTCCGCAACCGGCTGCAACCTTGACCAAAATGCTTTCTTCTGGAAACCAAACAACCTGAGATGCTTATCAGTTAGTAGTTGAGAATTTCTTCCTCCCTGATGATGATGGTGATAATAAAGCAAATAAACTTATCATAAAGGAAAAAAAAACTTATTGCAAAAAGAATTAAAAAAATTCAGAGTGATCTATTTAATAACAAATTTTCAATAGCTTCTTTACCAATTTGCATTTTAGTTTTTTCAATTGAATTTGAATCTTAATCCAATTTTGTCAAACTGAATTCAGTTGATTACAATTAAATTGAATTCAGTGAATTGGATTTAAATTGAATTGAATTGAATTGGATTCAAATTCTATTTAATGCACTTGAATTCGATTCAGTTAAATCTGAAATCTATTCAAGTTGCATGCAATGTTATTCAATATTTTCATTTGAATGAAACTTAATTTTCACAAAAATATAATATATCTTTATTATTATTATTTATTATTATTATTATTATATTTTAATTTTTAAATTTGTTTTTGATCATTTAATCAATTGACAATCATTGGTAGTGTGTAACACAACTGGAGACCAAGTTGGATTATGAGAATATATTTAAAATATTCTTAATGTTAATAATATATTAAATTTTTTCATAAGATATCAAAAAAATACCTTTTTATTTCACATGTTTCATATACTATACAAAGAATATTTTCCCTTATTTTTCAAAAAGTATTCTTTTATCTTAGATGTTTCATAAAATATACAAAGAGTAACTTCTCTTCATACTTTTGTGATCAGAACCTTGACTTTCAGAGCAAGTTCAAATTTTAACTGAACATTGCAACGTGCAAAAGACAATAAAGGATTTCAATTGCATTCCTTCTGGCAGGTGCCGATTGTCATGTACCTCTGTGAGCCATGGCATTTCATGCCGGTCGCCTTTTGCAGAGAAGCACACTCAGCTCCATTGCTGGTGACAGATCCACGCTTTGACAATCTGTGCAACAGAATTGCAAAATGGTATTCTGTCCAGCTCTTCACGAAGAAGAAGAGACCAAGTCCTAAAGCCAGTTCACAGTGGAGCAACATTCGGAATGCGAAGCACTCTTTCCATTACTCTTCTGGCATGCAAGCTGTTGTGATGGCATTAGGCATGTGCAAGAGTGTCAACATCTTTGGATTTGGCAAACCTGCAGGTGCAAAACACCATTATCATTCTCTGCAGAAACAGGAACTTGTGGACATTCATGATTACGAAGCTGAGTACCATTTCTACAGAGATTTGGAAAGGAATTGCACTCAGGTAATCCCATTTTTCACAGCTGCTGGCATTTCTACACTTCCTGCATTCAAAATCTTCTTGTGAAACTCTTTTGCAGCCTCTCCCACAGCTGCTTGCAATTGGAAAACTGGTTGGTTTTTATGGCAATGCATGCAACAACAAAAAAACCCATCTTATATCTGATTTGCTCCTGCAAATCAATCATCAAAAAACCCATCTTAGATCTGCTCTGCTCCTGCAAATAATCATCAGAAAACCCGTCTTAGATCTGCTCTGCTCTTGCAAATCAATCATCTCCTGCAATGATCTTAGCCAACAAACCACTACAGCTGCTCATCCACACAGACATACACTTTGATTACTCCAAACTGAAAATGGAAATTGCTTGGTTTTGATGCATCTGTTGTTGAGAAGGAAGACTTAAGAAACAAACAAACAAAACAAAGAGCAGATCTACCAACAGAAAGGACAAGTCCTTAGGACTCTTAGAAACTCATCTGCTGCCAAATCTTTTCAGGTACCTTCTCTGTAGACCAACAAGTCTGTAGTAGTGCTCTTAGAAACTCATCTGCTGCACATTCTTTTGACCTTCTCTGGAGGCCAATGACAAGTCTGTAGTAGTGCTCTTAGAAACTTGTGCTGCACATTCTTTTGACCTTCTCTGGAGGCTGATGACAAGTCTGTAGTGGTATTCTCTTAGAAACTCATGTGCTGTGAATTATTTTGACTGAAGGCAACATTTGTTCATTGCATGGTAGCTGATTTTCAAACTTGAGCACCACCCATGATGACAAACTTGGTGGTCTCAAAGTACCTGGTGGGTACACAATGAGCAATACACTTAACTGAAGATGTTTTGTATGCTGACCAGAGAAAAACTTCAGCATGCACAAAAGCTGCAGTCTTTATGCGATTTGGTTTCTGTCAGTTGTTGCAGCAGTGAGCCAAGACTAAACAAATCTCTTTTGCAAACTGCTGACAGATTGGCAACACAAACTCAGCTTGGCAAGGTAATGATCCCCACCCACATTATCTACTGGGTGCAACTGCAAATGTATCACAAAAGTTAGAGAGAAAAACATGCTCATTGAAAATAGCCATGCCACATCAGGGACATTCTTCTTCCCTCCCCTGTGTGCTACCTGAGTTTTGTTGTTGCTGAGAGAAAATAAAATAAAATATCCAACCTTCTGTAGTTTTCAAAGCCAGGAACCACACTTTTGCTGCTCTGCTGGTTGTGGCATTACAAGTTACAGTTAAAGGTTTAAGCTTTAGGGTTACAGTAAAACTCAAGCTGCTGCCTGTAGGTGAAGAGAAGAAGTCTTGCCCTAGGGCTGAGGTGGTTCAGAGGAAATCACTACCAATCGCAGTGCTTGCTCGTAGCATCTCATTGGCAAGCAGCACCCTGCTCACCTGCTTAATATCTCTTATGCAAGAGAAATAGAGCAGTGAATTCCACACAGTGATGAAACCTCAGATGTCTGTAAGCATTGAAATTCCTGAATAAGTAAAAGTCCATACAGGGGAGTTGCCCAACTGTGGGACCATTGACAGTCATTCCAAGCTAGTAGACTAAAAAATGTTAGGCCATTTTGTAGTTTTTTGACTGTCTACAGAGAGTGAGATGTGGATCAAAAAATTGGGAGAGCACTGTACATCAATTCCACCTGGTTCACATTGTGCTGAAAAACTTGCTCTATAGCTAAAACTACAAAGTTCCTGAGTGGAATGGCCATATCTGTACATTGTGAAGGCTTTGGAGCTGACTGTCTTGCTGTTGCTGCTGTGGAGATACAAGATTCTTCCTTGATGATTTGCCACACCACTTCATGTGGTGCAATCTTCAAGAATTTGCAGGTGGTGGTGGTGGTGGTGCTGGTCCCCGAGATTTTCCAGTGTATGTTGTGTCATATTTTTCAACAAAATCTGGGAACTCCTTTGCTGCCTTTTCTTTCAGGCATTTGTGGTAGGAGAAATCGGTCTCAGTTCCATCTTCTCGAACAATCCAAAAGCATCGGCTGTCCGGAAAGTTGGGATGCTTGTCAACCTGCATCAACAAATGACAAATGCTCTGAAGTCTCAAGTTGCATGTTGTGCTATGCAAAGCAAAGCAAAGCAACATGGTGCAACTGCAGCGGTTACACACCCAAGCAAAGGTTTCAGCAAAGAGTTATTGAATGGCAGAGTGGCAGATACAATGAACAGCAGACAACAAGGCCCCACTGAAGAAACAAGAATAGCATCGCTGAAGAAACAGCACTGTCCATGGAGTAAGGAGTGCTTGTTTCTTCATGCATAAAGGATGCTGTTACCTTTATGTAGGCTATCCCACACCCAGCTTTCTCAGTGTACTTAGGGTGGTGGACCACCACTTCCTGCACTACCGCATTGTGCTGGGCAGAAATTCTGGCACCATTCTCATACATCCTGCCAATTGACAATACACATGTTAAAACACATGAATCTGTGACTGGTGATGTAGACATTAAATAGACAACATAGGCCACAGCATGACAATAAGTATATGGGGACGTCCTTACATGTTCTGTAAAATAGAGCGTAATGATCTGACAAGAGTATCAATGTCCTTGCACTCTGGCTCCCGCCTGGGAGGCCGAGGGGTGGGTCCTCCATTTGAAGGGCCAAATGGTCCAACAGCAGAGTTTTGTGATGTAGGATCCATGGATCCCCACCCATCTCCTGCACTGCTGTTCTTTGTTTGGGTTGGAGTGCCCACAGATGCCCATCCACCTTCAGCCCCATCATCATTGGTAGCTTCTGTCAAAGTGCCTATTGATGCCCAACCATCATCATTTACCACTTGGCTTTCTGCTGCGCCCCAAGCCCCACTGCCATCCCCTACCCCAACAGCACTGGTTTGGGTTGCATTCTGTGCCACTCCAGTTTTTTGAGTTGAAATACCCACTGATGTCCAGGGATCTGCTGCCCCAGTGGCATCATCAACTTCACTTCCAGTGTTGTCCCATGCTTGCGCCCAGTCACTACCACCTGCTGCAGCTGCATGGGTCCAAAATGGACAGAAGTGAATGAAAGACAGAGAAAGCTCTGAAACGTTAGGCCATCACAAAATCATCAAGCATTTACATTGAGAGTAGCATTAGGTGTGACACTACAAGCATAAAGGTCAAGGTTTGTGGTCCAAGGTGTGTAGTCATGTCATGTATACCTGGATTTGGTTCTGCACCATCAGCACCTTGACCAACTGTCTCTTGAACCAGGTTACCCCAAGCCTGGTTGTCACTGCCTCCTGTTGTGTTCGATATCAAGTTTGACTTACGAATCTCCCAAGGTTGACTCTGTTGTGAACCTCCTTGCCCTAGACCAGAAGGATGATCTTGGGCAGATTCAGTTGTCTTGAATGTCCGCCGCTTACCAAGAGGTTCTGAGTTAGCACCTGACCCAATTCTCCCTCCTCGCTCCTCCCCTTCTCTACCAAAACCTCCTCGTCCCCGTCCACGGCGCCGACCACGTCCTCCTCGGTAAGACCCACCACCTCTTTCTTCTTTGCCACCCCAAGGCACCTGAGATGCCTCCTCTGATTCTTGACCATATCCACCACTTGATGCCATCAACTTCTTTGGAGGTGTGTCCCGTGCACCCCATCCATCATTAGTATCTTGCTCACCACTAACAGATTTTGCAGGGCCTGCTGCAATTGCATCCCAGCCATCACCCTCATTTCCTGTGGATGCTACTGTAGACCAAGGATCTTCATCTCCACTGTCTTTGGTGGTGGCAACAGTTGTTCCCCATCCATTTTCATCCTTCTGTGTGGACAGTTCACCCCAGCCAGCTGCATCACTGTTTGTGCAAGATTCCAGCAATCCCAGGTCTCTCGACTGCTTCTCATTTTTGTTGATATGGGTGGTTTTTGCATGAGATGGAGCATCACCAAACCCTTCCCATCCATTACCACTGTCTACAGTACCCCCCCAACCACTGCATGAAGCTTCTTCCTTCCGTGCTGCTAATTCTCCTTCCCAGCCTTGCTCCTCCTGCACAGGCTCCATACTGCCCCAGGTATCTCCTCCACCCTTCCTGTTATGGACAGCTCCCCAACTCCTCTCTTCCTGATCATCACCCTTCCTGTTACCTTTGATACTGCTTCTTAACCAGTCACCCACATTGTCCTTGCCATCACTACCTGCACTCTTGTGTCCATCTCGAGGGATTTTCTCCTTGCTGTCACCCACATTGTCCCATCCACCTTCTTCAGAGACTTGCTCGCTATGCGTGACAGCTCCCCAACCTCCTCCGTCTTCATCTACTGCCACCTCCACTCCACTCACTGTAACATCACTTGGTCCCCAGTTGCCTCCTCCATCTTTGCATTCATTGTTGACGGCTCCCCAATCTCCTTCTGCTTTGTCTACCCCCTTCTTTCTTGCACTCACTCGAAGATCACCTGTTCTTTCCCACCCTCCTCCACCTTTGCAAGATTTGTCATCATCACCTACAGTGTCCCAATCAGAGCCACCTCCTCCAGAGCCTTTACCACTTTCAACTGCTCCCCAACCTCCTCTGCCTTCTTTATCTGCTTTGCTTGCTCCCCAACCTCCTCCTCCAGCGCCATCAGAGTTGTCCTCCATGGTGTTGTTTACCACTGCACCCCAGGGATCATTTTCGTCATCTCCTTGGATTGGAGACTGTCGTGGAGAGAATCCTGCTTGCTCATCACTGCCTTGCTCCTCTTCGTTCTCCATATAGTCGGGAAGTGATTGTGCTGGTGAAACTGGAGGTGCGTAATCAGGAACACATCTTTCACCCAGTTCCTTCAGAATAGCATGCAAGTCTTTTTCTTCTACTTCCTGCAGCACAAAACAGGGGAGGAGCAGAGTCAAAACATTATCAAAAATTCTCTCCCAACATGGTCATAAACCCTAAACCCTGCTCTACTGAAAAGCAGGTAGAGATTGATAACCATGAAAGCTGAATTAAACATATATACTGCAATTTGACTTGCCTGCAGATCCTCATGCAGGGGCTGCCAACGTAACTCAATTTTTGTTCCTGTTCCAAGAGGGGCTTCTCGGCCCCAAACACATGAAGTCATAACACTTTCCAGACTGTCCATTGCACCTTTTGCAGCTGCATCCAGAAAATTCCTGATTGGCTTCTGCAAACACAGAATGCAAAACAAGTTACAAATCCAGTGATGCAGTATGTATGGAAAATGTGTCTAGGGTTTACAGTTTAGGTGATTCCATCATAATTTATGTTGCCGGAAGATTTTACCTGGTATGCTGCCTCTGTAAAGGGTGCTGAGATGTGGGCACTTTTGATCATGTCACGGAAGCCAGAAAATGTGAACCCATTTGCATCACCCGAATAGGTCATCATGTCTCCTATCAGTTTGATATGCTCCCGGTATGTATGTGGAGCTGTTTCCTCCAGAGCAAGTGCCACTCTCTGATCCAACATCAATAACAGACATTTACCCAAGGTCCATAATAACCCACATTACAAAGCTTGTAGAACTCTCTAGAGATTCTTCTATATGCACCATAGACAAAGACCTTTTCACTGCCAGCAGCAGTAGTTTGACAAAGCAGTCAACAGGATAACTATACATGACAAACAAAGGGCTCCAACCAATTGTCTCCAAGAACTGTCAGAAATGGTTTTTTGTAGAAAACTCTAGAAAAAACCAGAAATGTGTTTATTGTCAAAATTTTTTGAAACCAACAGCATAGTCACAGAAGGATCTTTTTGTTATTTTAACCTGGACAACCATTTGGTAGGCAGCTTCAATGCCAAGGGCATGTTTCATCTCCTGAATGCTGTAGGGCATGCTGCGTTGCCAATCCACCTCCTCCATTACTGGAACACAGGCTTCCATTACTGCATTCCATGCCATGTTGCGTTTGGATTTTTGCTGCACAGAAGAAGTTGCAACTACTTCCAACACTAGCTCCTCCTCACCTGGCCTGACAACACCTGCGGTTTTAGGATGCCATGAGGGCCATGTGCAATCCTCCTGCACAATTTTTACAGACTCCAGGCGTTCATCACCTGTTGTAATCACCCGTCCCCACAAAAACATAGGGTTTAGGGTTAGTAAGTATCCATCCTTTCTTCTTCACTATGCGTATACATGTATATGAGAACTATACAAGAACTCCACAATAAAACTTTACGGTTGGAAAACAGTGACTTGCTGCTACAACTCCCCATTGGGTTATGGGCATAGAACTGTTCTTTGTGCGAGAATAAACCACAAGACATAGTCATGAGTTGGCTAGCAGTCAAATGATGTAGATAGTTGTCATTTCTTCAGTACATAAATGCAGTCTGAAAATGAAAATGGCTTGCCCATACCTCATCCTCACTAGATGTACCTTTTATGGTGCACTCAAGAAGAGCTGGAAGAATTGTGTCTCGCATTTTTTTCATTAACTCCAGTAGAGAATGACTATACTCATCATCGTCATACTGATTCTGCATTTTCTTTGGCAATTTCGGAGAAAAATGGATGCACAAACCACGGGAGACATCACAAAATTCACTGCACAGAAAGAAACAGATTCCACAGCTGCTCCATTCAGACACCAGAAGACGTCTTTTTTTTCTTTTTTTCAAATGTGAGAAGGGTGGAAAGCATCTACAAGATTGAATTGGGGAGGTCTGTACAAACCCAAGATGCTGAGACCTTTCACCATGCATTTGAAGACAGCTGACAATTCTCAAGCCATCCCTTCTGACTAAAACCCAAACCCCTTTCTGGGCTGTTGGGCAGGATTGCAAGCATTCATGCGGAGTTCAAGAAAGACCTGTGGCAAAAGAAAATTTGTCCCAATGGATTCTTCTTTGTGATGGGCCTCAAGATGCTGAACTTTCTTTGAAGCTTGCCCACGATCTTTGTCATAGTCAGCTCATGCTGCTGCAACACTTCCTGCCAGCAGCAGTCCAAAGTTACATCGTCAAACTCGCACTAAAAAAAGTGTATGCTAATATAACAATGGTGCAAATCAACCAACACTTTTGACTAAGAAATCACAAAAATTGGCATCCATCAGCATCTAATAATGCTGACATACCTTAGATATATGGATATGCCCCAGCCAAGGTGAGCCCAGGCGAAGTGCAGCACCATTTACACCTGCTTTCCTCTCATTGGTTGCATCCCAGTATCTGATCAGTACCACAGAGAAACAAAATACTGATCAAGATTAGGAGACAGAAACATCAGAGGAACAGTCAACAACAGCAATGATTTGGAACCCATCCACATCATCACTTCTGAATTTATTTTTCTCCACAAAAACCCTTCCTATAAGCAAGCATCATGCAAAGTGGGTACAGCAACTTACTCAATGATAGAGGTCTGAACAAGTGTCTTCAGAATGATTCTCCTCAATTGGTTCTGGACCCTGAGCACACGCCTCTCCAGACATGAGGATTTTGAACAGTCACAGTGAGTCAGCCTAAGTATGGCGCGCCGATCCACTGCCTTTGGATCTCCTTTTTCTCGTGGGTAGAGAGTTTCCTGTCAGTCCAAAGGACCCAGTTCAATAATGGGGCTGGTATTGGGGGGGAAGAAACAGCTAGAGAATTTGAGAATACAGAACTGCACTGACTTGCAACTTAGGAACAACTTAACCCACAATAAGGCATCCTGGAAAACAGTTAGCCTGTAATACTGAAAGCATTTACACCTGAGATCATAGCAATCTCAATCACACCCACAGGTCTCAGATACCTGCACAAGCTCCAGTGGCCGAATTTTCCACCCACTATGGTGAGGTGCATCTAACATACTTTCATATGCAGGCTGAGACAGAGCAGTAGCCGCCAGCACTCCAACCGGTTCACCAGCCAGGTAAGAGACTTTCCATCTCAGATCTGGGTCTTCTTTGCGAGACCTTCGGTGCCTTGCTCGAGCTCCTCCATAGCAGAACTGGACCACTTTCTGCCCACACTGACTTCGCACAGTCCCATCATAGCCAACGTGCAAATCACGCAGAAAGAGCATCAGCACCTTGAAAAGAGTGCCTGGTTGCACCACCTCGACATGCTTCCGCAGGATGGAGGTGCGGTTTGCAATGACATGGTTGAAAAGCTGAAAAGCCGTTAACCCATCTACCAGTGAGTTTTGTACAAGTCCATGATCCTCCCACCATTCTTGGAGCTGAGACTCCAATGGTGCACTATTGTTTAGCACACGTGAAAATGGCAGCATATGCTCTCCTTTGTAGAGCTGAAGCCCCATGCATGCAATCTGGTCCAGCAGTTTACTCATACTGGCTTTTGTGCTTCCAGCCTTCACCATTGAAAACAGGGAATTTTGAGAGACTGAAGATTCCTGGACAATATTAGCCATACCTGCCATGCTTGCTCGGAATGCCTTGATTGCAATGCTTTCCAACATCTGAACCTTGTTGGAGAGGCTTGCTGGGTTGACTTCCAGTCTGTCAAAGGCACCATCAACCTCCAAGTCTACTGACAGATGTGATAGTTGGAATTTTGCATCACAGATCTGCAATGTGTTGATGGACTGTTCCTTAGCTCTTTGTAGACAATCAACAGAGACTCTCTGCAACATTAACCGTCTCTCTTCTGCATTGCTGGTGACAAGAAAATCAGTTAGCCCTGTACTGAAACCGTTGCTATCTAGCCAGGCATGCAACAGCCCTTTGGCACTGTTCAAGTACTCAACCACCGCCTCAGGCCCAGATTGGTCACAAATCGCATCAATAAGACTGTTTCTTCCCTTTTGAAGCCACTTCGAACTGAACCCAGTTTTTAGAATCTCTCCATTCCTGATCAACACCTCTCCATCCAGAGTGTGGAAATCCACACCTGCAGGCAACGTCAAACTGTATAACTGCTCTCCTGTCCACAAAGGGCCTCCTTTTGGTGACTTCAAGATTGCTGCCTCAGGAACAACTGCAGCTGAAGACCACATCTGCAGCTGATCCATGGACACCTTGTCCAGAAACACCTTCTGACAGGTCATGAGGTGTGCAGCTAGCAAGGTGTCCTGTGTCAGTCCAAGAAGTGGCAGTCCTCCTTGTGAGCAGATGATTTGCTGTTGCACTGTCATGAGCTCCTTCAGCTCCACCATTGCTTCCACAGATTGCGGAACAAAGATATGAAAGATATCGCCATCGAAGTCTGCACCGAATGGCGGACAGATAAATGGGTTGATTGCAATAACCATACCCGGGTGTAATACCACTCGCAACGCCATAAGAGAATGCTTGTGAACAGATGGGGGCCGATTCACATACACATAATCACCATCCTGCAGATGGCGGTTGACCAAGTCACCAATCTCCAGCTGTTTGGTGGTGGTTGCATGTAGGCTAATGAATTCACCATTCCGTATTAAACTAGCCCCTATTCCCCTCTTCACATCCAGCATTTGGGTTCGGTCCACACAATCTTGCAATCTCTTTTGATTCCACTTGGTAACTCTCTCAGGTACCGTGAGTTCCCGGGAAATTGCATCAGGAATGGCAATCTCATCAACAGCTATAGCAGGGTCGCCAGTGATGACTGCACGTGCTGTACAGTTCCCACTTTTCCCCAAAATGTTCTGTGTGAACCAGTCTTTTGTCCAGCGATAATCATCACCCTGTGTCATTACCCGACCATTTCGGTCTTTCTTCACTATGGCTTTTCCTGCCATGAACTGTTGTTCCAGGCACATAAATACCCACAATGAATCAGACATTCAGAAATGGGAACACTGATGGGTATAGCTAGCTTCTGAGCAAAATGCAGCATTTCAATGCCACACCACAACAACTGGACTCAGGTCCATCCATGAGAAGGAGAACAGGCAAAAAAATGCTACACTATTTCTGCAACCAATGCTGAGAATATAAATGCATATATATAAACCTTAGGGGCTCCTCGCTCCCGGAAATAGTTGGCAGTGATTGACTGAAGGAGTTTGAATTCATCTCTTCCAGCCCTCCATGTGGGCTTGCCACTTCTGGTGCTCCTGATACGAGCTACCTCATTTACCAGCGTCTGCAGTGATCGTGTGGCTCTATCCTGCACCACCCACAAACTTATATGAATTTCTGCGATCACTATAAACAATTTCTGGTGGAAAAAGAACCCGAAAAACCTGCAATCCTCATAACTAAACACCCTCTTCTGCAAGTCAAGCTTTTTTGTTTAGGAGTGCATCAGACTCTGCAAAAGATTGGGTTGGGTGTGTCTGTCTGTAGAGAGAAATGTTGACTTACATTTCAGTCTCCAGAAAAGAAGCAGAGGAAGTACCACTACAGAATAATACATTAGAGTTTGGCCTCAAAAAAGAAGATGCACACTTACAGTGCCAAAGCGCACAGATGTCGTGTTGCTGACATATTTCATGTCAGGAGTCCGTGTGCAAATTGGGGGAACTGGCACACGCTCCATCACAAGTGCTTCTGGGCGTGCTACAGACTTGTGCATGCCTAAACAACCAATTGAATCCTCTGGGATCTTCTTCAGGATTCTCAAAGCCTGAAATGGAGAGTTAGGAATCAACATGTTAGGAATAGAATCGTAACCACCAAGGAGCAAAATTACCCAAAGAGATTTGTAATCTTCCCTTTTGGAAGACAAAGAAATTTTTTACCTCAAATGGTAGTAGATCTCGCTGACGTGGTGGTGCAAAGTCCAAATCATAGGACTTTGAAGTCAGTTCCACAAAACCCCAGTAATCCGATGCAACATTATCAGTTTTTGCTCCAATCTCCATGGAAACAATTTGCGACAGTTCATCCTTCTTCTTCCCTCTCACAGGCATGATCTTAACCCTGACAGGTGGATACTCTGGGCTGTCAATTGAGCAATATGGACACTTCTTGCGATGGGAAGGGGGAGTGCTGGCACAAGTGACCTCGGAGGACAGATATTTCTCTAGATCAGTCTGCACAAACCCACAAACTCTAAACCCATGAGATGATTTCAGGGACAGAATCTGCAGGGTAAAAAAAGAAAAAGAAAAAAGTCTGCAGATATATATAGGGCTTTCAAGAGTAACATGAGTTACTAACCTGTGTGCCCCCAGCAATCTTTGGAGTCAAAGGTCCATTCTCAATGGAACTCTTTGCAGCATTTTTGCCTTTTCGCTTTCTCAAGCTCCGGCGGGGACTTTGCAGAGACTCACTGTTGGAAACCTCTTCCACAAAGGAAACTTTCTTTAGCGGCTGCACCACTTTCAAAATATCTTGTGGCAGAAAACAATCTTCATCATCTGATGACAGCACAATTACACCATTGCCCACTGCTACATCCTGCACAAAATCATGTTCCATATGTTCTACTCAGAATCATAAGCCTCAGCCAACAGTAAAATCCCATCCACAGGGCCTTCTCTCTTCCCTGGAATGCACACAAACTGAAAGAAAAGATAACTCATTGAAAAGTGAGACAGGGATATACATATCTTACATTTCCATTGAAACCCTTCAATTGTGGAGTCTCTACTTTCACATTTTCCAAACCTTTGGTTTTTGATATATGTCCTGGAATGCCAAGATCGGAAGAATCTTGTGTCTGCAAACAGAGAGACAAAAACATTCATTGTGAGGGTTGTTATGCTGGAGAAGGAAGCAAGCAAGCAAGCCAGGGAAGAAGATACACAACGTGTTGGCTTCAAGATAACTCCTGCTGAGAGAGTGGGTACCTTCTTTTTCTTTACCAGGGGTACACCACATCCCAGACAAATCTTTTGGAGCACATGTTGCAAGAGACGCATGTGGTTAGGGTGGAAAATGGGTTGTGAAAGGTCCACATGGGCAAAATGTCCTGCAATGAAACCATCATGTAAAGTTACATTTGTCTAACCAAAAGTATCAATTCCACATCACATCCACAAGCTGCTGTTATCTGAATTCATTCCTGGATGTACCATACAACAAACAATAAGTCAAAAATACCATGTTCATGTCTTTTGTCTTGAACAAAGCTTTTGAGCATCATCATCATACCTGTACACTCATCTGTATTCCGGCCACCACAAGTCGCACACCTATCTTCAACTGGCTGACCAAGGCGTGGATCCCAAAGCTCCTTCGGTGTTCTGACAGATTTTCCTTTCTCAAGGACCGAGAAGTTGATCTGTCAGACATATATCCATCATTCTCCACACATTAGAAAGGGTAGGTCTAGCAAATCAACAATAAGCCCAATGGTTGAAGCAGAGAACATCAACTACTGCTAAGAACACTGAAATTCAATATGGCTCATCAGCAATGTAAATGCAGTCAAATAATGTCGTACAATTTCCTTGGCAGCTAACATGCCAAACTGTATTCCAACAAGCTCTGCAAGCGGAGGGTCTGGTGGCTGCATCTTTGGAAGAATACTCAGTTCCATTTTCTCAGGCTGATTTCAATCACCTATCACATACTATTCAACCAACAGATCAGTCCTCCATATTATATTCCACTCCAGAAATTTGCTCAGAACCCATCTTCTATCATTTTGCTTCAGTGTGGAAAGAAAAAGAAAAGCAGCCAGGAAAACAAAAGAAAACTACAGGAAGACATATCAAACAATCATCAGACCATGAGTTTCACACAGACTCTGCCAGAAATTACAAAACCTAGAGGAGGCCATCACAAATTGACCTCCCATGTTGAGCTTCAACTACCAGGGGAACACAAACAATGAGGAGAACCGTACCTCAAACTAAAGTTTTCCTGTAAGGTTAGGATGTAAGTCTACTGCATCGCCAGCCAGCTGAAAGTGTTTCAAAGATTCAATTGGTACACAGTGGTGCACATGGCAAGCAATGCAGCAAGAATCTTCTTCTGCTTCTCCTCTGATCCATGATAGGAACAAAACACCAGACTGCCCTCCTGCAAACAAAGAGCAGTTGTTCTCAAAACACTCCAACTCTCGAATCTTTTACCCGCTTATCCTGAAAACCTAAATAATATGCAGAACCTTGTTGCTTACAGTCCTGTGATATGATTTCCAAGTAGCCCAGAAATGGCCATATCCAAGAACTCAATGAGAGCACATACCCCATCTCATGTGTCAACAACTAGGTCTAGCCTGCTCTGCTCTAAGCTCTCCAATTGCTCTTCTTCCCCCTGAAAGAATGCAAAGACTGACAGTGAATACCCCAAGAGAACACCCCCAAAGACTGTTCAACTTCCAGCAGATTGCAAACAGTCAAAGTGGTGCTCTGCATCCCCAAGATCTTCAATTCTCTTTCCCAACTACCTGCAGAAATTGAAAGGAGAAAAGAAATGAAGAAACCCAACAGCTAAACGGAATTACCCAAGGACCCATGTATGAACTTTTATCTCTGCTGCTACTGCTGATGATGACGATGAATACATTCCACAGTCTATCTTTACAACAGTCCAAGATTGCACCTCTGTTGTCCTTGCCTGGTGGTGGTCAAGATTGTCTGCAACTAACTGCAATACCCCAAGAAAAACCCTATAGCAGTTAGCAATCCTGGAAGATTCTCCTCCATTCCATCTTAGCCCATCCTCCCAAGAATGCTACAATTCCCACAACAGGGACTGCTGCATGCACTTCCGTGAACTGGTGGCTGGGTTTCTTTTTCCCTTCTCTCAAAGCTGCTTCCCAAGAAAACAACAACCATCAGAAATGTCCGGTTCTCTTTGGGAGGGGAGAACGGGGGAAGGGGGAGGGAGGTCAGTGTGGTTGGGTTGGTCATCTTTACGCTCTTTCTTTCTTTCTTTCTTCCAAGAATGTCTTAAACCCATGAAAGCTTCATACAAAATATCCAACACACAATGCGAGGACAAAACAAAAGAACCTTCTCACCCAACTTGTGCAGCATTTCTACTACCACCATCCACTAAACCTTTCCGAAAGTCTTCCCCTCCAGAGACACAGAGAGAGAGAGAGAGAGAAAGAGAAAGAGAGCTTCAGAGACTTCCCAACTTCCAAATTGCAAAAACCCAAAACAACACGGACACTCTCCATCCAATCTGTCGTCACCAAACCCCACAATGCAGCAGAAAACCCAAAAACAAACAATGCAAGAACCAAAGCAAGCTTCTCGCATGGAAAAAAGAAAAGTTGGGGAAGTGATGGGTTTTCTATCTTTCTTTCTTTCTCACTTCCGTCTGTGCAACCAAAAAGAATAAGACATGCAAGAAAGGAAGAAAACATAACCAACTGATTGCTGCTGCGGAAATTGAAGAGCTCAAGAAAAGAAAACGGAGCAGCTTGGCATGAAGAAAGCGAAAGAGCAAACCATGAACACAGACACTAACTAGGGTGCAACAAAATGCACATAAAGAAGTGCAGATTGGCATGAAGAGGATTGTCGTCGTTCAGCAACCAAAGCAAGCAAGCAACACTGGGGATACCCACTCCTCCTCCTCCTGATTACTCACCTTGCTCTTCTTCTTCTTCTTCCCATCTTTTGTTGATTTCTTTCTCTCTGCTGTGCTGCTGCTGCTGCTGCTGATTCTTCAAAAGCTTTGTTGCATTTGGATTGGGTGTCGTCTACACTTGTTTCTTGCGCTTTCTGCGCAGTCAAACAGCTTCCGACAATTGCAAAAGTGGCAGAAAAGCGGACGGAGAGTGGGCGCGAGAGAGACTAAACGAGAACGCTCGCGCGCCAGCAACAAAAGCGACGACGAGGCTGTCACTGCCGCTGCTCTGCAAAGGGTCCTTGGGAGCATGAAAAGGGGACGTGGTTTGAGACCTGGATTTTGGCACGTCGATTTGGATAAGGGCCCTAGAGGAGGCAGGGACATCGCTTTTGAGACGTCGATTCTGGAAAGGTCACTTTTGAGACGTCAATTATGGGACGTCGATTTTGAGATGTCGATTCTTGGACTTCGATTTTGAGACGTCGAATCTGGAACGTCTCTTTTGAGATGCCAATTATGGGACGTCGATTTCAAGATCTCGACTCTGGGAAGTCTCTTTTGAGACGTCGATTTTGGGATGTCATTTTTAGGACGTCGATTGGTGCTTTTTCGGCCGTCGCGCCCGGGGGGGGGGCAATGAAAGCCAACGGCGCCGTAAAACCCTAAAAGGCCACCTTTTTGACCACCAAATATCGCCACCTTTTCTCCCCACCAACTCCCAGTATTATTTATTTATTATTTATTATTATATCTTTGGATTTTTTTCTCAAAAACAAAATTTCAACATCGAATAATTGAACATGAAAGATTATTATTAAAAATAATAATAATGCAACAATAAATTTCCCTTCATGAAAACTATTTGAAATATTATTGTACATACAACAATTTTTTTGATGCATAATTTGTGTGAAAAATTAATGTAAAATTAATTTCATAATGAATTTTAAAAATTCGAATTTTTCAATCATCCATTTTCCTTCTATGATATTTTAATGGATTATATTTTTTTTCTATTGCATTTATTTTGGAGAGGTTTTTTTCAAAAAAAAAAAGTGGGATAGAATTTTAAATTGGAAGCATGCATTTAATATGCATGTAAGGCCTTTTTGTACTTTGGTATTTACATATGGAAGAATTATTTTTATCCAAGAAATGTTTATTGAGAGATGTAAAATGTAAACCTAATGTTGAATAGTGTAAATATTTGGTTAAATGGCTAAAATATACTTATAAAAAAAAGAATTTTTGAAAGTCTTATCCAATGGGTAACTTATTGAAATGTCTACTAGGTATTTCAAAAATTAGTTGTTTTAGCCAATATTTTTTCATACACAATTAAATCAATAATTTTAAAAGGAAAAGAGGTGGCAAGGTACTTGAGGGTATACTTCATTATTGAAATTTAGGCAATTGTAATTTGTTATTATGAAAAAAAGTCATTAATCTTTTTTTAAATATTATGATGATTAAATAGTATTAAAAGTTGGGGTATCAACCTAGGTATCAATAGACTTGGTTGGTAGTGGGTATGGAACTTTCATTTCTTGGCAAAAAAAAAGGGATGGGCCATGTGTTTTCTAACTAACCTATTTTTCATTAGGAAAGAAATGATGCAACTATTTTAATGTATACCTTAGTTGATACATGAGTAATTTAATCATGGGACAAAGAAAATCCCAATAATAACCCTCAAAATCACCCCCAAAACCACCAATCAAAAATTAAATTTTAATGAAGATTAATATTTAATTTTCATTCTATTTAATATTTGGGGTACTAAAGTGGGCCTACTTTAGTACACCTTTTATGAAGCAAATCATTGAACATGGTGGACATGGAAGGATGGGAAACCACTCACAATTTTTTTGAAATACCCAATACCAAAAACTCATTACAATATTGAATAGACACCACTATGTTTAATAATAACAAATTTGGCATAAGTTTTGTAACATAGTTTTGGCTATAGGTCCAATTTATGGCTCTCATCCAATAGGAGTGCTCTATTTCATTGGGCACTAGACCTTGGAAACTCATCTAAAGTGGCCCTTATTCTAGCTCTTTTTAATGTGAGATATTAGAGACTCTCTCACTTTTTCATGGACACAAAACCCATCAAAAGGAAATTTATAATGTGGATTGCTTCAAGTACCAAATGGCACAAGGAGACTTTCTCTCTCATCAATGGATTCTTTGCTTTCTCTAGGCTACATCCCCTCCATTTGTTGGTGCTAATAAATTTGTGTTTTGGGTTGAGAGACACATGGAGCTGTTGTTGTGGAGGGGATTGTAATGGGCCAACTTCCAATGACAAATTATTAATTTCACCATGTGTAGTAACAAGTTTAGGGTTTAGGGTTTTGTTTTTGCTTTTTGTTTGATTTTACATGAAAGCTAACGTATGGAAAAGATTCAACAACATGGATGAAAGTTAGGCTAAGTTCTTTGCACTTGGAATCATTCACTCATTAGGAAGGTGATGACTAGGTAATGGCTCATAATTAGTAAGACTAAAGTAAGTAAATCATATTTGTGAAGGCAACATGCACATCATGTTTTTAGGGTTTCTTCCATCAAGGGCACAATTATTAGAGAAAGTTGGTGACATCTTTGTTTCAACTAGCTACTAAAGAAAACTTTAACAAATTAAAGGAAGGGTGGTAAATTATTGGGCTTCTTTCTTGGATGCATGGGAAGGGAAAGATGGGTGATGTGATGCTCAAGAGTTTGAGTTCCTAACCCTTCAAAAAATTGATTAAGGGGAGAGTGATGGATTTATTGGGATTTCTTAAGTTGGGGTGGGAAGGTAGGAAGTGATTCTCAAGAGTTTGAGATACTAAACCCTAAAAATATTAAGATTCAAAGTTTTGTCTATCCATAGTAACCTACTTAAATGGCATGTTTTGTGTGCCCAAAATAATTTACTAAGTTCCAAAATTATGTGTGCTCATTTGCCATTGATAAGATGGGTAGACTAGTTTATTTAGGTACTACTTGGGATACGAGAGATATTGTTAATTTGCACAAAGCAAATTTATCATGTATCATAATTAATGATCATATTTATAAACTTTATTTTTTGTGTCATTTAAGAAGAGACTTCTAAACCTTTCATCCTGAAAAGGATTTTTTTAAGAGCTTGAATTTATTTAGTTATTTTTGTAAAAAATAATTTAATAGTTAGCTATGTAAATGAATGCCCATTTTGCTCTTTAATCAAAAATTGAAAAAAAAAACATTGTCACACAAAACATATTGTTACAGTCATGACTCAGTTGTTCATTTGTGATTAAGATAACTTAAGTTTTTTTTTCACTTGTCTGATGTTGAATATTTGTCAAGTTTTTCCAAACAATTAGAAAATTTAGTTGACTTTACACTATTAAAAAAAATTCCAAAACTTTCCCAATTTTTGTGTAAAAAAATGAAAAAATAGTTTGAAAGAATAATGATGGTTAAGGTCATGCAAAATATGATTGCCAAACATTTAACAATGCAATTTGTCATCATCATTACACCTCTTAGGAACTCTGATATCCCTCATCATCAGACATACACATCCCTTCGTAATAGAATGACACAATAGACCCACCATCCAAGTAGCCAAATTCCTCCCACCAAACATGATAGCACTTTCACTGAATTTGTTGGTTTATTTGCAAACTCATTTCCAACTTGGGGGAACTTTGGTGTATTTCTAATTTATGCTTGTCATACATATTTATGTCCTGATTGGAATTTGGGGATCACACCAAGGACATAACTTATAAGATGGCAAATTATTCCAATCTTGAAATTTTGGTTTCCATATCATCTCCATGATTGTACCCTCCAAAAACAAAACAAAAAAAAAGAGGGAAAAAAAAAGATTGGGTTGGGTGGTGGGTGTCTTGGGTGCAAAGGAATTTTTGATTTTAAACATTTGATGGTGAGTGTATAAAATAATAATAAGTTGGGCTTTTTAGTTTAGGGTTTAGAGACAATGAAAAAGCCCCGCTTATCACTCTCCCTCTACCCTTTCGTAATACCATTAGTACAAGTATTTGCTGACCTTTTCAGAGAAGATTTAAGGTTTTGGGTGGCAGCTCACTGCATTTTCTTCACCAAATATTTTGACATATTCTTCCTATGACGATCATATACTCGTACTAGTGACTGAAATCTTTGTTTAACATGAATTTATTTTTTTAAAAATTGGTGATTCAGATTCCACCTGAGACCTTTACAGCATGGAATGGTCTTGCCCTTGCCCATTATGCTGGGAGCAGCGCCAAGCTCGCCCTAATAGGTTAGGGCTCATTGGGCGCCTTAACCAACATAATGGTCAGGGGCTTGACCGTTCCATATTACAGAAATGTTTTTGCCCATACCAGTCTTTAATCAAAAAGTCTAAGAGGGACAGGGGTTAGGGGGAACTGGGTGCAACTTTGAGAAAGGGAGAAAAGTGTGAAGGATGGAGAAAATGAAAGTGAAGGAATTGGTGGGATGAAAAAAGGAAAAATGAAACTAAGGTTGTGAAATGAATGAGGTTTTACTCACATGAATGACAATGACAAGATGGAAATGAAGTATAGCAAATGGATGAGATGTTGTATCCAAATGTACCATGACAACAATGTAAATCGAGCACTTTTCAATGTAACTACTAATGGTTTTTTTATTAAACAACAAACGGCTAAAATTGTGGTCAACACAAACTGTATTGTCCATGGATGATATTTCCACACAGACATGTAAACTAAATTTTTTGATAAAACAAACTATCACATGGATGAAACCATGATCGTGCATCAAATTGATTTACACACATCCATAAAATTTCAGCATTATGGATGAAATGATTGACATAGATGAAGAAACCACAAAGAATGAAATTGATACAAAACCCAACATTTTCTCTTCCATGAAACTTATTGCATCCATATGTTTCAATTTTTAACAAGTCTACACAAATCCTCATCAACATCATCATAATCCCCACTTTGAGAAACTTGCTTGCACAAAATCCTCAACTCTATGCACTTGTTCTTAAATTGTTGCATGCAAACAATGTTAGAGAGAGGAGTAGAAAACCCTAAACCCTTTATCATCAACAAAGATGACATCATAACTGGAGTTCATCTCATCACAACAGCCCAAGGTTGTTGCTTCCAGAATTTGGTAAAGATCAGGTAATTTTGATGATGATGATGAGGAAAATCGCTGAGGGATGGTGTGTGCAGAATTCTCATGCAGAATTTTCTGAAGAGATTTTGCACCATGCAGCAAGAGCTACTCCTTTTTAAAGGTTCAGGCTCAAAAGAGGAGTTTGAAGAAGTGGGCATACATTCTTCCAACAGTCTTTGAGGCTGTTGCAATGAAGGAGCTTGGGCATTGAGCACATGACAAGAGTGCTTGCAAGGAAATCAGGAGCGAGCTTCTGCAAATAATGTATAGATTATCATCAGCACCCAAAGTAACTGAAACTGAAGATTCAAGCCAAGGAAAATACAGGAAGGGAGCTGCAAAGGGGGAAGGAAACTCAATACATATTGTTGCACAAAAAGCTCAGGTTTCATATGCAACTTCAACAGAATACCTACCTCAACTGGTTGTGCATTTCAGTGGCCTTTGGTGGGATCATCTCTGCTCATCATAAGCTCCTAAAGATGTCTGGTGATGCTGCCCCCCCCACCCCCTGACCATAGTCTCCTGCAGGATTTCAAGCTATGTAAAATCTAGGATGGAATTGGTAGGGAGCTCAATCCCCGAGTTGTTGCAGATGTTGCTCAGGCTTCATCTGGAAATTGAACCACATGTACCTCAAATAGTTTGGCATTCCAGTGTGCCCTTTGGAGGTGTCCTAGAGGCTTGCTTCAGTCTCTGCTTGGCATCAACTCCTAAGAATGTCTGCTGTTCCACCCGGAATGTCTCCTGCAGTGATTCAAGCCAATGAAATCTAGGAAGGAGCTGGAAAGAGGAAAAAGCTAAACTCCCATTGCAGAATGGCCAAAAACTTGGGCAGCTTCATCTCTTGCTTTTGGTCTCTGTTCGACATCAATTCTTTCTAAGGATGTCTGCTGTTGCACCCCAAGCATAGTCTCCTGCAGCACGACCCTGGCCAAGTACAACTCACATCAGAATCCGAACAAATGAGATAGAGAGAGAGAGAGAGAGCAACAGACACACAGACTTGGTATGTCCAAGAGCAGGTATAACTTTTTCCACTAGTTTGTGCTGCACCCAATTCATCCCTGATTGCAAACCACTCTGCAATGTGAGGAAGAAACATACTCCACATTCATTCAGAAACCTTGAACTTCTCAGAAATAGAGCAAAAACTCTAGTTTCTTCCCTCCAAAAGAATTGTTGCTGATAGAATTTCCTCAGCATGAAAGAAACTTGTTGCCGACAATTGGTGAGACTGACCTGGTGATCGATCAAGGTGCGGGAGTCTGGACAAGAGTTCAGCAATGTCTTCACCACATCAACATGTCCCTTCATGGCTGCATACCCTAATATAAGAATGTTAGAATCCCACCCACATGTTGTGCAATCAAAACCCTGATGTGTCCCTTCATTGCCACATACTAATAAGAATGTTAGGATGCCACCCCTATGTTGTTCAATCAAAAACTTGACAACAAAATGAAATCAAGTTTTTGATAACAGTTCTTCTTTGGTCAAGAAAAAAGGATTTTTCAAAGTCTGATTTGAGAACGTTTTGGCAAAGAAAATTGAGTGGATTTCTCCCTTTGACTCAGTATTGCAATAATGGAGGAAAAAAAAGGAGAACAAGAGAGAATCTTTCTACCTGCTTTGTGAAGTGGAGTGCAACCATCCGCGTCTTGTGCACATACATCGGCTCCTCGCTCAAGAAGCAGCTTCACTATATCAAGATGGCCAGTGTAAGCTGCCCTGTGTAAGCTTGTGGCTTGTCCTGCTCTTGTTCTCTGGTCTACCACTGCACCACGCTGCAAAACCTCTCATCCTGTTCAGAATCCTCCTTAAAAACGAAGAAAAGAAGAAGAAACAAAAAACCGCCCGGAGTGCGATCTATCCTCCTCCTCACAAAGAGAAGGAGAAGAACAAGAAAAAACCGCCGCGGAGTGCGATCCATCATCCTCCAAAGAAAGAGAAGAACAAAAGCTGCTGCGTGCGATCTATCAAAGGCTCCGAGTGCGATCTGTCTTCCAAACAAAGAGAAAGAAAGAAACAAAGATAGGCGGAGAACGATCGATCCTTCTCCAAACAAAGAGAAGAAGAAAAGGCGCGGAGTGCGATCTAAGAAGGGTCAAGAGGAGGAGGAGGAGAATCACAGACCTGAAGGAGAACACGGCAAGCCTGGAGATGACCATTGCGAGAGGCATAGTGCAAAGGAGCGTATCCAGAGCCTCCATCGCCATTGACAGGAGCTCCACGCTCCAGCAGCGCCTGTATCCGCCTCACATCCCCGCTATGTGCAGCGCCTTCAATGTTTCTTTGGAAATCCATCTCCGGAATAGTTTCTGTCACAGCAGGCTGCTGAGCTCTCCCGGTACAGCAGCAATCGCACTTCCCTTCCTCATGACTCCTCTCCATCTTCTTGTTCTTATGATTCTCCTTCTTCGCTGATGGTCTTGTGTACAAAAAACTCTGCAGAGATTTTTGGTGGCAATATGCATCTGGATTCTGTGAGGATAAGCGTGGTACTGCAGTGTATGGATGCGGATCTCACAAAGGACGCATGTTTCTCCGGTCTTCATATCAGTGCCAAAGAGCTGAGCATAAGCTCTTGTTCTTCTTATGCATGTGACTTCCCTCTCTCTTGTACAACATGGCATCAACATAGTCATCATCAGGGGAGTTCCTTTATAAGCAAAATTTGAGCCAAGGTTTGTACAAAATCAAAATCTCCCCAGGTCCAAAAGTTTAGCTTTGTTCTCTTTCTATTCTGTGACAGATGGATTTTCACATGAGAAGAAATCAGTGCATTGATCCTAACATCAAGAAGAAAAGCAATTGTGAACAAATCACAAGCAGTCTTGGAATTGGCAGTGCCCTTTAGATGATGATGATTCTCCTAGCTGTGTGTGTGTAGTGATCAATTCTCACAACTGAACGGCACTGTGGTTTGCAAATACATGATGTTCGGGAACCAACCATTGCTGAACCCTAAACCCTAAACCCTCCAGAAGCTTTTGTTTCTTGTAGCTGTCATCTGTTCATGCATGCCAGGACACGGCTTTGTTGTTGCACATTGTTTTGAAGCAAAAATTCATTTATCATCAAAGAGATTCTCACAATTCTCAAGTTTGCAAAACCCTTCTGCTGGAGGCAGAGTAAGTGCACAACCCAACTGACAAAATCATGCTAGTTTGCAAAAAAAACCACATAAAGTTAAAGCTTTGAATTTTCATGACTGATGATTGATTAACCAAGTCTATCAATCTGATGTTTTACTGCTTCTCACTTAGTTGCACAAGTGCTCCAGGGAGAGAAGAAGAAAAAAATCCTCACAACCTCAAATTAGAGAACACTTGTAGTTGTGCATCAGCACCACCACTAATGATACTGTCCTCCTTCCACCAATCTGCGCTCAAAACCTGTCAGACATTCAACCACCACTCAATTGGTTAGGGTTTTAGGGTTTTACAGTTGCAAAAAGGAGGTGGCAATTATTTTCTGACTCTGTACTCAAACTTGTGCAGAGAAGAATATATATCAACAGGGAGAGAAAGATGAGCACCAAATGCAACACACCTTATCTTTGTGTGCCTGCAATGTATGAAGAGGTACCTGTAATCCAGATGCTGATTCTGTTAGGATCCAATTCAATTGCAAACTGCCAACTTCACTATGTTGTACAACAGGCTTCAACAAATAAAAGAAGTTCTGAGATTCTGAGACATGGGTAGGCCAATTCAGTCAGTGTTTGACCTTGCTTCGAGTATCCCATAGTTTGATTGTGCCATCATAGGAAGCAGATAGTAGGTGGTGTATAGAGCTTGAATGCCTGCCAAACAGATGCTCCCCCCCACGCATCAACACAGTTTACACGTGAGGATTAATCCACAAACAACAACCAAGAGCTGCAAAATGAAATATCTATGAGAGTGCAGAGAAATCTCCACAACAGGCCCTTTGAAAGGAAACACTACATCATCAACATACCATTTGCAAGCTGAAATCCAGCTCTTATGGGAAGAAAGCTGAAGTGCGGGTGCCACTGTCCCTGTTTTGCCACCCCCAACAAACCACGTTTCTCAAAGTTCACTCAACCAGGACCCACAAACTTTCAGACAAAAAAGACATATGTGTATGAGCCTACAATTCTATATCAATTGCTTGGAGGTTTATCCACAGCAGATAGTAAATTGCAACACTCATACAAAAGAAAGCTTTGAACATCCTTGAGGAAAACCCTCTCAACAAATGCAAGAGCACTTTCCACAGTTGCAAACAAATCTGCTGGGTAACCTAAACCATTTACCTGGTATTCTCGGATCCCAGATTCTTAGAACTGGATCTGCACCACCAGCCGCAAGTAAAGATGACCCCACACCTCCCACACTCAGGCAGTGCAATGCCTTACTGCATGTCTGGAAACAAGCCCAACAAATTACAAGTCAAGGACAATGTGGATTGAGAGATTCTTCTGATGACCAAGTACAGTAAATCAATATCACATTGCTCACACCCTTTCCAGACACCTTGTGCAGACAGGAGTGTAACTTTATCATATTTTTCTTCAGAGGAACGGCAAAAGGGAAGGTACCAAAGTAGTTGTATTGACAGAAGTTTCCACATCCCAGCTTCGTAGCGAATGATCCCAGGATGCTGAGTGTATTATCTGGCTTTCTGCCCAGACCACGGCTCCCACACACTGTGTGTGCCCATCCAGTGTCGTGGTGGCTTCAACCTGTCCACCATATCCAGTGGGTCCTTTGTCAGGGAGAGGATTTAAAATCTGTAGACTTGCAAAAGTCTATATAAAGAAGCATTCTGAGATGCGCAGTACAATATGCAGTCAAAAAGGACATGTTTCAAATGAAGCTACCAAATGCCAACATAGAGACCTCCTGAATTTCAGCACAACACCCAACAGGCATGAAACAAAGCACTGCCGATAGTTCTAATCTCAACTCATGATACTTTATACAGCAGATGGCCAGGGAGAGTCATCCGTGCCAGAGAGGTATTATATATGAGAAACAGAAAGAGAACCTGGAGATCAGAATGCTCGATAGCTCCCATACCATTCAACTTCCTTTTCTTGTAAGCAGAATCATCCTCAACATCAGGTTCCCCCGTCAGTCGCCAAAGCTTAATAGTTGCATCCCACGACCCTGAACACACCTGGGAAAAGGGAAGTCTCTACTCAATAGAATTGGATGTATTGATTGTAGAGGGGCACAACACTCTGGACATAACAGTGCAACAAACAAGCTTCAAGATTCATGTCACATTTTCCCACAAAACATCTACCTTCTCAGCATTGGCAATTTTACCAAAAGTGCAGCTTGATGGAAAATAGGTCTAAATGCATCTGATCAAATACCTCAGATCCAGAAGGGCTTGCTGAAATGCTTTGAACAGAAGCCTTATGCCCTTTGAAAAGCTTGACAGGTCTCATTGTGGTGGTTGAAGTTGTTGACTCCTCCTCCTGTCTCATAGGCACCTGGCTTGAACCCATCCACCTTGTAAGGGAACAAAACAGCTTGCAAATTGCTGAGTGGCAGCAGGTAATCTTAATTGCTAGACATACTCTCTATACTCTTAATGGTCACTCAACGTAAAACCTGCACTGCATGGCCAACATCATCATGCTTTCTAGAATCTGCTGTTCTCATAATTCTGGTCATCCAAGATTATCTTTCAATTCTAACTGTGAAACTGCCAATACCACAGTTGACGACAGACAGGCCTTGTCAAATATATGAACTACAGCAACATATAGACCCAAAAGCAGAGAAGAAGTTCTTGTGGCAGTTGCCACACAGATACACCTACCTGCCACAGGTGGAGTGAGTGATCTTTTGAAGCTGTAACCAGCTTAAACTGGTCTGCCTTTGAACCTAGTAGAACCACCAGCACTGTTGTTAACATGCATTATGTGAAAAATTGCTTGCTTCCCCATTAGGGTTTTAGCCACTGCTTGAATCAGAAAAAATAAAGTCTCCATCATATTATGAGTGCGCAGAGTCAAATACAAGAGGAAACAAAAAAAAATCAACAAAATGAATGCAGAAAAAACCCACGAGCTCAAGATTACACCCTTGTTCATTCAGTACATTCCAATCGAAAATTCACCTGGTGGTGGAACTGTTGCAAGAGATGTAACAGCATCCCTGTGACCTTCCAGCAAAAATATGCATTGTCCGGCACTGTTCCATACCCTGAAATAGACAATACAAATCAATTGCTGCATATGTGCATGATAAGAAGAGAAAGGAACTATTCAACTTTCAAGAGCAACAATGGTCACACTCATCACCACCGCATTCTTTTCACAACTTCACACGTTAGTGCCACCACCACCACCACCACCACCACAACTGTTTGCTGCTCCAAAAGCTTCAGCTTACTTACTGGGCAACAACAGAACGTAACTCAAGAAGACATATGGTAACCAGATAAATTACAATGTTGGAAAGGAAGTTAAATTACCTTGCAAAACTGTCATAAGACCCAGATATCAAAAACCTGCAATAGTGTGGAAAACAGAGAAAGCTGTGTTAGATTTCCTATCACCATGAAAAAGAAAACCCTCTACTACAGAACACCATCAGAAGAAGCTCATCATACAAGACTGTCAGAAAGACCAGGCACAAACTGTAGAAGCAGCAGCCTTGCATTGATCAATCACAACATGAAACAATGTCAGCAGCAATTTGATATTACAAAATTTGCATGAAACCAATGTTCACAGACCTCGGGAAGGATCCATCAACGGCACTGACCCAGTCATCATGCACCCGAGGCTCTTGTGGATCAGGTGGAGCTATTGCAGGTACATACTCAATAGTTAATGTTGTTTCCTGCACCAAGAAGAGAGGAATGGCAACCACAACAACAGCCAGCCACAATGTGAGCAACTGCTGTGGTCATGCAACTTGCTTATGCTACAGACATAAACAGTATAAAGAAACAATGTGATATCTGGAAGACCCAGATACCAGAATGTAACAACACATGATTGTACCTAACCAAGAATTCTTCCAGTAATACTCCAATTCCCAAAACTGCGAGGAAGTCTCTCTTGTCTACAAAAGTGTGAAGGGTTTAGGGTTACTTTACAGCAGATATTTTCTTTGAAAGAAGAAGGTTTTCCAGTGAAGTCCGCACAAGCTCACCATCCACCAGGAAGTCAAATGGTTGTGGCTTCTCTGGAACACCCAAAGTGTATCAACAAAGTATCACCGCCTCAGCTACAAACAACCACAAGATGCTTCTTCTACCCTTGAACCCTAGACTTGGAACTTTGCACTGGCTGTTCTGCAAATCCAGTGGAACTGCAGAGGAAGAAGAAGAAGAGGACAATGGAAGAAGAACATACATACCGAGACCTAGGAGGGAATTGACGACGTCGGACAGACCGTAACGAGTGAGCTTGGCCGGTACCGAGAATGGCGTAGCAACCACCCGGAGTTGAGGCGGAAGCTTGGTCGTAAAACGGACCTGTACCACCCGCTCTGTTGCCGCCTCCATCTCCATCTTGTCAAACAACGGTTGTTTTAGATCGTCTTCTCCTCCTTCCTCAAGATAAAAAACCACAAAAACAAAACACGCCCACACGAGCACGCAAACAAACGCGCTCCTCCCTCCGCGCAAGGTTTAGGGTTTAATGGGGGCCACGAGAGGGAGAAGCACTGTTAGGAGGGATTTCAGTGCTTTAGGGTTTAAGGAGGGCACGAGAGAGAGAGAGAGAAATGCACTCTAAGAACGGATTTTAGGGCCTTAGGGTTTAAGGGGCCGCGAGAGAGGGAGACAGTGAAGAACTTTTAAGACGGATTTTAGGGCTTTAGGGTTTAGAGGGCCCCGAGAGACAGAGAGATAGAGCAGCACTTTTAGGACAGATTTTAGTGCTTTAGGGTTTAAGGAGCGCCATGAGAGAATCAAGCCCTTTTTGGAGGGGTTTTCAGTATGAGAAATTGCTTTTGTCAAAATCACATTGTTATGCTATTAGAGCTCACAAAATAATTTGTATCTAATTATTGTGTAATTATCTTTTGATATTATAATTATTATGAATTATTTTCTGAAAATATGGGGGCTTAATAAATAAATTGTCATGTCAGAAAATTGATTAGTTATATTATAATTACAAGTGAGTTGAAAATGGATTTTTTATATAATTGTTTGTACACACAATACATATATTTGTAGTTAACCATGTTTAAATTTTTAAGGAGTTGCATTGTATTTGCATGTGACAACTATTTTAAACCTAATGTAAATGCGTTTACATTAGGTTTAAACTATGTTCCAACTAATGTACGATATAACACATATGTGATCATGACACATGTTCATTTTTTATCAGCCATAATAAAATACAATTGCAACTAGTTTTTTATTATGATTTTCATTGATATAACTAGTATGGCTATTAATGCGCCACTATTGAACTATTAATATTCAACTATGTTGTATCTATTTTGCAACAACTTATAGTTTAATAAGGATACAAATTCATATGTAATTTTTTATAAAAAATTATTATTTCAATAATTTGATTACTAAATATTAATTACGCTCCATACATTTAATTATTATAAACATATTTATTATACATATTAACTATGAATTTGAATAAATAAATGTAACTCATATAATTATTTTTAAATTAACTAGTTAAGTAATTGTGTTAATTAAACTGAATAATATGAATATATAGGAACAATAATTGTTCATCAAATAATAATCAAATCGATATTTGTCTAAGTTGGGGATACTTAATAATGAATAAATCAATTAATTAATATGATTATTATCTCATTAGATCATTAATTATTTAAATTCATTAACAAAATAATTATATAAACACATATAATTAATTCAAATGTGAAATTAAATGTAATGTGTATATTATATTAAAAATTCAATTTGGGTGTACATATGGATATGCCTATTTATACTTTGATGTTTTTTGTGAAAATTCATATTTAATTTTTTATGATTAGTAATATATTAATTAATATGTAATTCTTAAAGTTATTTTAAACTAATTACTTAAACTGAATAATATGAATTACAACTATTTTAAAAAATTATTCAAACAATAAACAACTAAATATGAATTTAAATAATTAATCATCTAAAATCAAATAATTATTTATTTTATTGTGCCACATGTCATAATCTCAGACCATCATTAACAATCATAATAGATGATGAAATCAATACTTCCAAAAAAAAATCCAAAAATCTTCATAGTAATGGGTGAATGCATGAATGATTAGACCAATTTTGGGATTATTTAATGGATTCTACAAAGTGATTGTCATTTTAATGGCCATATCCCATAGATAAATGTATAAATTTGTCCATAGGGACTTGATTTTAAGATGCCAACTTAAATATGTATTTGTTACATATTTTAGATTTTTATAATTGTGAAAACTGTTCGGAATATGGACTTTCAAAGTTAGAAATTATGGACTACACAATTACGCAACAACTTTTAAAAAGACTTTCCCATAGTACAATAATTTAGGAGGTGTTCTTTAAGGACTTGATTTTGGTTAAAAAATATATTAAAAATACTAGGTATGTAAAATTTACATGATTGGATTTGTGAAATTTTACTCATGGACTTTTAAACAAGCAAAAAAATGGGGTTTTCTCAACTGTCCTTATATTCTTGAAAAAAATAGGGTTGTGGGGTTCTCTTGTGCATACATGTTTAAATAAAAGGGCCTCCACTTGGGTTCTAGATCAAATGGAAAAGTTCCCCAATGAATCAATGGGAATTTTTTGGGGGCTTCACCATGGGTAATTGCCTAGATGATGTCATTGTATATAGATGTGACGTCACTTAGGTTTAGGGTTCATAAAAAAAAGCCCAAGCAATTCAAGGTTTGCACTCAACTCCATACCTCCCACCTTCTACCTTGAGCATGATGAGAACTCAGACCTCTTGCCCAGAAGGATGGTTGGTCCACGAAAAAAAAAACTCACACCTCTTTTGCCTCCTCCTTCGAGCAAGAAGATAACTTTGGCTGTTACACATTTTTTCAGGTTACATGTCAAGGCTTGAATTGTGTTGTTTGTTGTAACTCTACTATTGAGTTGTTTCTTATAAATTTGGCATCATGTTTTTCATTGTATTCATTGCTATAAATTTTGCATCTAAGAAACTCCATCAAGTTTTCAAGTTGTATTCTTTTCCAAACCTTCCATGTTTAAGTTTTGGTTCAAAATGGAAAATTTCATGTCTAATGGTTGTTTTTAAGGTTGAATATGTGTGTTGTTGTGAGGGAAGTTTGTAGCTAATTGTGCACACATATGTTTAAGGTGGAAATAGGATGATTGTTTGGAAGCGTCGATATGCAGCTCATTGTGCATTGAAGACACCAATGTAATGTGCACGTTCATCCCCTATTCACAACTCTAATGGGTAACAATCAAAATCGCGAAAGAAGATTGGTCATCATATGATTCGGGTCAGCCCAAAAAGAGGTTGAACAAGCCGAGAATATAAAGTGCATCACATGCAAAAGGCTTGAGGAAAAGCAATCAAAGTTTTTATAGATACAATGATTCCTACCTTGTAACCAATAGAGGTTATAGTCGAGGAAAGGAAGGTTAGGGAAGCTGCACGTATTATTGCTTTGTACATTCAAAACTAAGTCTCCAATTTGCATGGTGATGAATCTAAAAAATGGGCAATGTCAAAGATACCCTCAATTCCTTCAATATCTAACATGTTTCCAAAGATTATTAACATCCAAGCCTCCTTCAAATCAATTAAGGTGCAAAATGAAATTGTTGTTGGTTTGGTGAAAAATTTAAAAGAGGTTAAGAAACCATGATTTACTGCAAAGTTAGCTACCAAACATATTTTATTAATTGTTATTATTAGCTCCAATGGGTAGAGTATGTCACTTAAACAAAGAGTTCATGCTTTAGGTGTTCACCATCATAATATTTCCCATGCAAATGCAACAATGAAGGCTTATGGATTGCAATGGTGTTTTTTTGTGGACTTTGTCTGTAAGGAAACAAAGATATGACGTTCGATTGAACACCTCTTTCCATGTTTGAAAATTTCCTCTGATTATGCCTTTTCTTCAATATGGAAAGTGGAGAGGAGGAGGAACTTTGAAGATCATACTTCATTGAATAAAACTACTTAGAAGAGGTCGATAAGTTGATTTGCAACTTCAACGTACTTTGTTCAGCAGGCAGATGTTTTTTCATGAACATCAATGTCTTCTAATAGTCGGTCATAACATGGATCACAAGATATGGTTTAGTGGTCACAAATTGTGCGCTACTGAACCTGATATCAATGTTTCACATACACATAAATGTTAAAAATATGAAATTTTTTGCTTTTTATAGGCAGTGTCAGACAAACACTCAAGGTACAAGATAGTTTAGATACCTAATGTGACTTGAGACTTGTTTGGGGATTGACACATGATATTCTATCAACCAAGTACCTAGTTACTGGTGATTAATGTAAGACTTTTTAAGGTTAGGGTTGCATAGCATATTTCTTGGCATATTCATATGCTGACCTTGAGTACACATGTAAAATGTGCACTCAGAGGAATGTATAACATTTTTGGTAACATTGTCCAAATTTTGTCAAGAGGCTTTGTTCAAATTAAATGATATTTAAATCATTGAAAAAGCTCTTTAAAAGGGTTACAACAAAATCTGTTTTTGCCTTGCGGATCTGGACTCACTCCAGCTTAGGTTGGCTAATTTGGGTTTTTAACACTGTCCACTCAGAAGCCCTGCAATTCAAAACTAATTTTGTTCCTAGTTCACTTCATTCTACTTCCACCATCAAAATAAGATGAAGTTCGGGAAGCAACTGATATGTTGGTGCCATTGAGCTGTTACCTTCGCTAGATCTTTTGTTAGATACAGTCTTGCAAATATAAGATGAGCAACAACCAAGTGTGGATTTCAATGTTCAACCAGGCATTACTGTGTGAACACCGAATTCATTTTTTTGACAGCTTCATGGAACATTTCTTATTTTAGTGGTTACTGGTTTAAATTTGGCATATGAGGTAGACCCATTATGCAATGAGCTGTTTGTTGGGACTTGCGCAATTTGCAAAATTGGACAAGATGCTTTAGGAATGAATGTGATGTGAGCAATTAATTATATGAAAAAATATGTCGTAATTCTGTCGTAATTCTGTCTTCAGCAACATCAAGTATCCCCTGGTGATGAATCAAGAATTTAGAACTGTTTGCAGTCTGGTTGGGAAAATGTAGGTAAAAAGCATGAGGACAAATTGCTACAAAATGATGGAGAAGTTTTCATAAACTCAAGTATCCTGAAATTTTGAACCTTTGATGTTGGACGCTTGTGGAAACAAATTATGTTACTTCGCAATTGATTATTGAGGTATTTAAATGCACTCACAGGGCATGTTCCCTTAGGTATGAATATTAAAATTGGCAATGGCAGCTGATTTTGTCATTTAAGACAACATGGAAACTTGCTAGAATGACAGGTATAGACTTTTCCATATAGAGGATAGCACTTTACATTTAAATGAAATTTACATGTAAATTTCAGCATTTAAGCGGTTGGTGGTTTGTAGTTCATATGGAACCTAGAAGGCTTATTGTTTCTTTCTTTAGAAAACATTTTATCTAATACTTGAGGTTTTAAGACCTAAACTTCAGGATAGCGAGAATTTACATTGAAAAACAACCCGTATTCAAGCTGTCTGATGCTTAGGGATTAAGGACAAATGTTCAAGGGGAGGCAGTAATGAGGAAGTTTGGACAATAGGATAGGTATGTGAAAGTAGCTTTATAAGAACCCTTCATGTGTTTCACATTGTAGGTGGGGTTCACAGATTTGCAGAGGTTTACACTTGTATGTTTCGTTACTTTTCAGTTTTACAGATAGTTTAAGCATAACAGTTTACTATAATTGTTAACTGGAGAAAGCCTACAGTCTACAAATTGGCTACAGGGGTAAGATAGGGTTCATATTACAATTTGCAAAAGTATAGAAAGCATGTAACATACATTGCTGTTTGCTATTCTTGACACTCCATGCTGAGCTAGGATTACTAATTTGTTCATTATCCTTCATGAAAGTAATGAAAAATTAAACAATTGATACAATTTCTCCTTCTCAGTTGGGATTAGCAGATGGTAGAGAAATCTTCAACTTCCAGAGCAAACAAGTACAAATAACCAGCTATGGTAGTTAAATTTCAAGCACTCTGGCACATGTGAAAGATAAGTGGAGCATTTGGTCACAACAGGGAGTAGATTAGTTACGATACAAGTTTGATATCATAACTATTTATCTATTGATATTGCCATATTCTTCAGGTTCCTCTCTGTTGATATTGCCTGTCCATTATGGTGTTAAACCCTCACAGTTTGTGATATTGTCTTCCCATTATGGTATTTGCCATTCAAAATTCAGTCATTTTACAACAGCAATTTCAATGCATTTGTGTAGGGAAAAGATTGTTCTCTTTCACTGAGAAAAATCGAATCCAACTGTAAAGTTGCTACTCATGCTAAACAATAGATATTATTGTAATTTAGTTTTCAAGGTCATGCTTGTTAACTTACAAAATCAAACTGAAGAGAGAGAATATTCATACTAGAGAGATGGGGCTCACCTATTTTTGAAATACTTCTGTGTCACTAGAAAAATTTCTCAGTACTATGCCATCAGCAGAAGCTCAAATACACAACCATAGATCTACTAAAACAATTCTCAAAAAATAGTAAACAAGATGCAGCAGACAAATACATCCAACCAGAACAACACAGGACCAAAAAGGTGAAGCATCACATTGTTAAGTCCCACAGAGCCAAAGGGGGAAAAACAGCAAAATGATGTCAAGTCTCTTCTTCCATAAACACACAAAAAGTACAACAACTTGCTTATTATCAAGAGTGACATGGGCTGAGAGTTCTCTGATGATACTTGAGCTACCACACACCCCTTTCACAAGATCTCAAGTTGCTGTTGAAAGGTGATTTGTGAGATTAACACAAATCGTACACCATAACATACTATATGGATGGCTGGAAAAACTGTGTTTTTTTGCAAATCTGGAGAAGAGGACCAGCTTAACACACCTGTGTTCCTGGCTGTTGTTGAGGGACTGATATGCAACATACTACCCCTTCCAGCAGGCACAGTTGTCTATTTCCTCCAAGTTTCAGCCAGTTGTATAAATGTGCAAAAACTTCAAATTCAGCCGACAGTGACCTCAATCGTCTTGGGCTTTACCGGTTCCGGAGGAGGAAGCTTAGGCACAGTGACAGTGAGAACTCCGTCCTCACAAGCAGCTTTGATAGCTTCCAGATCGGCATCTGCAGGGAGTGTGTATTTGCGCATGAAAGTGCCAGCACTACGTTCCATGCGAATGTACTTCACCCCCGGAACATGCTCTTCGCGTTTGCGCACTCCACTGATCGCAAGCACATTGTGGTTGTCCAATTCCACCTGCATCAACCAACCACGGCATCAAATCCATACATTGCCCGCTAGATTGAGGATCTTGATCTTTGTGAGTGTGGAATTGCGTATTTTTCAGAACGAATTTCTTCTCAAGCTGTGGCTCCTGAAAGTCGTCAATGCTTTTCCTGTAGAGCTGTGAGAAGACTGTGAGCACAGCTACTTGAGAAAAAAAACATAATGGAAACCTGTTGATTTTGTGATCACAGCACCCAAATGGAAAGATGTCCTGATATCCTAAGTGGAAAGCCGGGCAACAATGCTGTGTCCGTAATATTGTCAGGAGATCGGTACCTTGATGTCTGAGGATTTGAGGCCTGGCATATCGGCGACGAAGATGTAAGATTTCGGAGCCTCCTTCACATCCACAGCAGTGCTGTACATGGCCTTGGTGTCACTGGCGTACTTCTGAGCCGACGGGTTCAGTGCCCTCTCGAACTCATCTGGGAAACCGAGAAGCTGGAACAATGGATGATCCATTTGATCCCGAAGACGTGATCGGTCACAGTAGTGGCACTGGATCAACCGTTGCCGGATTATTGAATTCTCTTGAACCTCCTCCTGAATTGCAACATCGAATGCAAAAAAACCCACGACAATTTAGCAACTAACTTCATACATCACTGAGGAGGCTGAAAAGAAACAAATTGGTTAAACAGCAAGCCAAATTGCAGATACATGTGAGAAATTTGGACGATGCACCACAGTGTTCACTACACTAAGATGGCAAAATTCAAGGCCCTGAAGTAATTCTGCCCTCCAAAATACCTAAAAACTTTCCTCTCCAAAACCCTCAAAGGACTTGGGGATCACCTGACAAACCCAATGATCGCAACTGAAGGATTACAAAACCAAACCGTTCGAGATTAATGCCGCGTAGCAGACTAAACAAGAAATTTTATCTGTGGCAATGAGATCAGTCTGCGAGATGCAATACTCATAGGGTCGTCGACGATCGGCGAAAACATCCGCGCCCTCGACGATTTCTGGTAACTTCCAGTTCTAGAATCGTCGAGTGCTAGAAGCGTCCAGTGTAGTTAGCGAGCACACGTCCGTTCCAGAAACGTCGCGAACGTATGAAATGGGTGACTGGCACGTGTCGGTAGCCATCCCGACTAAAAAGGTTAGCGCGCCCGAGGAATTTGAAAATGTTACTTTACTCCTCGCGCGGAATTCTTTTACTTTCCTTAGGGTATCCCTTTTTGTTCTTATGAATTGACAGCGGCAACCAGAGCAGCCACACATCTTGGGCACTCTCTTCTTTTACATAAAAACTCGTTGGATATTTCGTAGTCTAACATAAGGCCATGATATTAGCAGTAATATTTTGCACGCAAAAACGGCGGGCGTTACAATTCATCTGCATCAAGCCCGCTGCTCCCCCCATTCCCCTGCCCACCTCATTTTGTAAGGCCCATCCAATCCCCCTTTCCTAGCCTTTGCTACTCAAGAGGTTAGTAAAAGGGCCACAGTGAACCAGCGCACCACAAAGGATGAATAGTAAGTGGTCAGCAAAAAGTTTTCTGTTGGGTTTCAGTTCCCTATCTAACCATGGTGGTTAGCTAGGTTTGCTTTTTTTTAAAACCTACCTACTAACAGCCCACAAGCAGGTTGCTAGTAGGTAGGTAGTAAAAACAGCCCTTACCTATGTATTAACCATCTACATACCTAGCAGTTGCCTATTTTCTTACCTATTTACCTGACGGGAGACCTATTTCCTACAGAATTGGTTACCAAGGTGAAACCAAATATTAACTCAGTTGAGGTTCATCCACAACTGAGTAATAACCGGCATCCAGTGGATGGTGCACTGGTAGATGTTGGGTCATTGTGGCTTAGTAAAAGGTCATGAGTTAATACAGCGGTCCAAGCCCTCAGATGAGGGCCTTACTAAAACTGGGCTTGCACTCAGCTCTGCCTCGCAGTTTTTCTAATTCCAGTAGGGTAGAGAGGCCGGTCATAGAACACTTCAAACCTCAGATGAACCATGTGATCGAACCAGACCTTGGTTGCTTCTGGGGTCCCAAGATGGAGTGTAGAAGAGATCATTGCGCACATGCTGCCCTTTAGATCGCTCGATTTGGTGCACAGATGCAAAAACTTAGGCTTTGATAGCACTCAGCCTCATTCTCTCAAAACCAATTTTTACCAATCAGCTTCTGGACCTATCTTCAAACAATGCAAACCCAGAAAACGCACATACAACATCTGACACATGTCAGCAATCCATGCCATCACTAAACATTTCAATCTTCAAACTAATCAACATCCTTTGAAAGGACAGACACTTTTATTCAATGGTTGAGATGAACACTCAAAATAGGGCAACAAATGTTTGGTGATCGATACTCTAATCGTATGCTAAACCCTAAAATAATTAGTGTGGAAGCTACCAATATAGAACACGTAATAAAGTGTGAGACTATTTAAATGTCACCAGCTGGGCCAATTACTATGGTAAAATTAATATTTCCTTGTATTTTCCTTGTACTGGCTGTCTTGAAAAGCACTTAATATCCCAGGGGCATATTTTTACATGAGGCCAGAACTGAGTTTCACACTATAAATGAATTAATATATCATAATCCATAATACAGTTTACAGGCCATTATACTGCTGTAGATACTGCCCGATGCACTCAAATTATGTAATAGAATAGAGGTTGTACATGGATGTAAAATGTAGTGTACCTGGGCCATTTTACCTCTGTGGGTGCAGATGCTCTGCTATTATATTCAAATTATGTAACAGAACACATCTTGCACATAGATGTAAAATGTAGTGTACAGGCCATTTCACTGCTGCGGGTGGAGATACTATGGTGTACTCAAATTATGTAACAGAACAGAGCTGCACATGGATGTAAAATGTGATGCATGGCAAGCAAAAGACATCTCTCTGATGAGGATGACTGATGATGATGATCATCCATCCCCTGTGTACTCTGTAGCTAGGGACTCTGATGGGAAGACCAGTTTCATGCAAGAATCCAAGATCAACACAGTATGCAGGTCTAACTAGTGCAAGCTCCAGATCTTCAAAACATGACAAAATTGAATAGGAAAAAAATCATAAAAAGTTTTCACAGGTCTCTCAAAACAGAGTTGCAGCAGTCTCATGTACAGAGTGATGCAAATTGATGTTCCAAAATCATCAAGAGAAAAGTTCTGGACAATTGAGATCACAGAAAGTTTTACATTCAAGAAAACATTATGTCCCTATGTGTAAGCAGCTTCCAGTTCTTGAAGAAAATGTTTTTCCTAAATTGTAGTTCTGCACAATGACTAAGCTTGCAAGTTGTGCTAGGAGTAAGTGAAGAAAACTACTTCTTCAAGTAGTAAACTTCTTCTTCAAAGATTCTTGTGTACTAGTAGTAGTCATGAAATCTATTGATCACCTGCATGGCTTGGTCCTTACAGTGTGTACTAGTGCACCAGCTCTAGAGCATGAAAACTGCATCTTCATGAGCTAATTGTTGTTTGTGAATGGCAAGGCTTGAGGCGGGGCTCTATATAGGACCACCTCTATATAGCACCAACACGGAGTCTCTGTTGAATGTGGAGCTCACAGTGTTGCAGACCATGCGGTTGGCAGCCTTTGCTGCGTTTGCTGCCGTGCTGTAATTGAAGTCTCCATCACTGCTGCTGAGAAGCTGAAGCCGTTGCTGCCGCAGGTGGAGGGATAGCTCCCGTCCTCGAGTGCTCATAGGCGGAGATGGATGCGCTGCCGCTGATGATGATGATGATTGGGTGGATGATTCACCATCACTCTGCACTTGAGTTGTTTGTGATCTTGGTAGGTACCAGCCGCGTGGACCTGATCTCATGTTTGGGTCTGGAATTCTGTTCAGCAAGGAAAGACAGTACTCTGCGTCCTCGTTGACAGCGGACGCGTACAGAACAAAGTCCATGTGATTCAGTGTTTGCATGCAAAACTTCCGTCGTATGTGGGACCCCGTAATGCGGTCGTGCTTCTCTAGAATCTTCAGAAATGCTACAAACACCCATGATGAT